>RHMF01000370.1_pt1 | contig 19281 bp, 27 predicted proteins | sample 5365151 | NCBI WGS metagenome assembly RHMF01 (sample SAMN10266501, study PRJNA497801) | feces metagenome | isolation source: feces | host: Bos taurus | place: China: Prairie of Fairy Mountain | collected 2017-08-14 | reverse complement strand
AACATTCAAAGATAGTTCTTCTAAAACTGAAGAAATCATCTTCTAAATTATACAAACCTTCTAATTTATTTAGCAAACTAAGAGCATCGCTGCCAAATTGATTATTAAATAATCTATCCATTCCCGCAATTTCTTCTGTTATGGTTGATAATGGAGTTTTCCAATCTATACCTTCTTCTTTATTAGGTAATAACTTATAGATTTGATTAATAATATGCTTTAATTTTTGTTCAATAATTTCATTGCTTATTTCAGTGTTATATTTAGTCATCATAATTATCCTCTTTTCTTTAAAGGGGCAACAATGATATCTAAAGTTGACTTAGGTGCACCATCTTTACCAGGTGCTCTTTTATATAGTCTTTGTAAATGAAACCCTTCTCTTTCATAATCTTTCTTTATTACAAGTAACTTTTGCATATGATTGGCTTGAGAAGTAAATTTAAAATCTGTTCCACTGAATTTCATTCTAACATTCTCGATAGAAGCAAGTTGTTGACCTATCCACTCAACAATCATATAAGTAGATAAGATATTAATTTCTTCTAAAGAAAGTTTGTTATTAAAAAAACCAACCTCATAAGAGTTGGTTTCTTCTCCAGTTAATTCATCAATACTAGTTTCCTCTTGTCCTAATTCATAATCAAATAAATTAATTCTTGGGAATTCAAATTTAGGAATACTAGTAATTAATAAATCTTGTAACATTTTATATGTATCTTCTTTTGTAAATTCCATATACATATCATCAGTTATTTTTGATAAAAAGCTTTCATATATATCAGAAAAAGGTGTAGTATTTATATCTGCCATATTACACCTCCATAATTACTATAACATTTTTACACTTTTATATTTACTACCTACTGTACTGCTAGCAGGTGAATTTGAACCTGTAGCCGCTATAGGAGCACTTCTTCTTTGAGTTTTAGGTGCATTAGATTGAATATCTTCATCAAGCTTTTTAGACTCTTCATCAATTTCTATTGCGTTAGTAACATTAAAATGAGTTTTATCTTTAATGACATCCCTTTTAACAGTACTGTCAAGTTTTAAATTTACAGCCTCTTCTTTTACTAAGTCAATAACTCCTTTAGGAGCAAAATCTAAAGTATCTTCTAATTGTTCAACACTACCTTCAGTTAATAAAGTTTTAACTGTATTTTCATCATAATAATATTCTGGTGGTAATTCACCTAGAATTTCTTCTGCTGCTTCTGGATCTTGAATAATTAAAAATTCTTTTAATAAAGATCTTCCGCCTGTTGACCAAGATAATTTTTCAATTTCTTCAAAAGGAACTTGTTTAGACTCTCCACTAATGAAAGTTCTATGAGCGCCTGTATCTTCTATTGTATATCCAACTCTGCCGCTATCTCTATTTTTCAAAGTGATAAGTTTATTTTTATCAACCATAAATATAGCCTCCTTGTATCTCTATTACTTATATTATTCTCTTATAAATAATATACAATAATTTTTCATTTTTTTCAAATCAACCAATAAAAAACGAGGGAAGATTAATTATTATAATTAATCTTATTTCTAATTATAATATTTTCTTCCCAAGTTTTATTATATTAAATTGAATCTATTTGAGTTAAACTAGTATTTCTATAAACACAAATGTTATTTGTGATTAATGTAGCAACACCGAATTTTTTATAAACTCTGAATTCTCTAGACCAGTCATGGTTATCTACTTCTTTAATAGCAGTAGGTCCTTCGAATGCAATCTTAACTGGTTTAGTATTATCTCCTGCAGGGATAATCCATGCATAAGATGGATCAATAACTTTTTCAGTATTAGATTCATCAACATAAGATTGTTCTAATACGATTACGTTATGTCCTTTATAATTAGCTAAGTATCCATTACTCCATTTTTCATTTCTATGGTCGTCTGATACCCATCCTTCAGCTGGAACCATAGTTGCAGCGAATTCATAAGTACAATATACAGTAGCTTTTCCGTAAGAATCAGCAATACTAATTAATCTATCCATTTCAGTTTCAACGAATTGAGTTTGAGTAGATTTATTAGCTCCTGTTAATGTTTCAGTAGCAGCGATTAATGCTTTAGCGATTTCTTTATAAACAGCTTCATCTAAGCCTTCCATAACGATATCGATTAATTCAGCAAAATCAACTCTACCATCTAAGAATTCTTCGAATCCAACTTGAGCAGCTCCGCCCCAAGCTTCTGTAGGAACTTCTAATCTCTTACCATCAAGTTTGAATACTTCATAAACACCTGCTAAACCAACTTTTGTAACGAATTGTTTTGCTCTTTTTCTAGCGAAAGTAGAAGTTTTTTGAACGAAAACAGGTTTGTCACCTTGTGCAAAAGTTTTAACTTCAGCAAATTGTCCATATTGTTCCATTACTTTTTTAGGTAATACATCATTAATAACTTCTTCCATTAATGTGAAGATAGTATTTTTATTTTCTCTATATAATTGATATGAACCAGCTAATTCATTTAATTCAGCTCTTAATGTTTCATTTAAATCACTATAAGAGAAGTTTTTATCTTCAAAAGAATATGCTACTTTTGAAGAAGGATCAGCTTTAACAGCTTCTTTAGCTAATGTAATTAAATTTTTTCTATCTAATGCCATAATTCTCTATCCTCCTCTTACTACGCAATTCTTTGAATTTTAGCAGCTTCTTGTCCATCAGCCATAGTATAAACTTTAGCTACTTGGAATTGAATGTCGCTTTCTGCGTCCTTTTCTAAGAAACCATCTTCATTGATTCCTAATTTGTCACCAGCTGCTAAATCAGTCATTTCAGTTTCAGCATTTTTGCCTTCTGCGGCTTTTTCAAAGCAGTTAGTTGTGTAAATATCTCCTACGTTAGTTTTGAAAACTCTAGGAACGATTTCTCCATTAACAGCATCTTCAGCTTTTAATGCAAAATCTTTATATGTGTCTCTATCATCATATAATTTAACTTCGTTGAATACTAACATCCATTCTCCTTCACCAGTTAAATTTACTTCACCATTTGCATAATCATATTTAACATATTGTCCATTTTCTAGAACTTTAATGTCAGCATTAGCAGGTAATTGAGCGTAAATTTGTCCAGTTCTTTGAGCTGATAAATGATTAGGTTCAACTTGTCCATAACCTTTTCTTATCATAGTGTTTTCCTCCTTAATTATTTTTGCTATTTTGAGTATTTATGCAAGCAGAAATCCATGCAGGAACATCTTCTTCAACTTCATTTAAGTTAAATGTAGTTACTGTAGAATTTTCTTCTTCTATTTTATTATCATTTTTTGCTGAGTCCTCTGAATCAAAATTAACCTTTTTTCTTACACAAATTACAGATAATTTTGCTTCAATATCTTCAAGACTATAATTATCAATATTTTCTACAACTTCTTTTTTATCTTCATCAGTTAACATATAGAAACTATTAATTAAATTCATTTTATTTTCTTTTTCAACTTGTTTTTTAAATTCAACTAATTCATTATATTTTCCTTCTAATTCATCATAAGAAGCTTTTAGATTATTATAATCTTCTAATGTAAATTCAGGTGCTGTTTCCGCAACATCTGCTTCAACATTGTTAGCAATTTCTTCTTCTATAACAGTGTCTTCAGATACTTCTTCAGCGTTTTCTTCTTCAGAAGGAGTTTCTTCTCCATCTTCAGTACTTTCTTCTTCTACTTCTTCTTCGTTAGATTCTTCCTCAACTTTAGGTTCAGCTTCAACAGCTTCTTCTTCAGGAGTAGCTTCTTCTGCGCCTTCGATAGAAGTTTCTTCAACGGCAATAGAATCTTCAGCAATTGTTTCTTCTTTTGTTTCTTCAACAACTTCAGTTTCAATAACTTCTTGATTTTCCATGTCTTTTCCTCCTTCTAATGCATACTTTAAATCTTGCATCATTGAAAATAATGTTTGTTTAAAGTTATCATCTACTTTTGTAAATGCAGAACTTACTTCTGGTGCAGTAATTCTTGCACCTTCAAAACAAGGTTCAACATTTTCTCCTAAGATACATAATTTAGAAAATATCGCATCATTTATTATGAAAAAATCTATACCTGTTTTTGGATTAGTTGCCCAATTTCCATCAAGAGTATCTTCATCTAATTCCATAGATTGATTATTACCCTTTTCAATAACACGTTTAGCTTCTTCATATTGACCAGTTCATAAATAACCAGTTGTCATTAAATATTCTCTAAGGATTTTGTTTCCAAAATCATCTGTATCTTCAAATTCTTGGAACCAGACTTTAGCATCAGGAGCCACAAAACCATATGGTTTAGTTAAGCAATTAAATTTGATACCTTCATCATCTAAAATTACTTGTTTACCATGATCTGCGAAATCCTTATCTTCTTCTCTGTAATATCCAACAATAGGAGCGCCTCTTAAAGTCTTTGCCATATCCATGGCTACTTCTTTAGAGATATAACTATGATTTCTATTCTCTCCTACATATAAAACCTTAATTTCACATTTAGACATTAAAGGATTAATATCTAAAGGTTGAAGATTTATAAATTCAGGAGAGTTAATTGTTGCAATAGATTGATTCATCATAATAAAACCTCCCATTTAAAACTTTTATCTATATATTTATTATTTTTTCTTAAATAATATTTCTGTTTTTTGTCCTAAGACTGAGATTCTTTATTTTGAATAGTCTTCTCTGAAATCTCTTCACCTTTAGACTCATTAGTTGGACGACCAGCCTCTTCTTGCGTTTGACCGGCTGCCGCACGATTTTCTTTATTTTGTTGATTAACTCTATTTAATACATCTGAATTCATTGTACTAGACATCATAGGTGGTATAAACATATTAACTAAGTCTAATACATCATTTTCAAAGTATGCATTAGCTAAAATAGAGCTTTGTGATTGACCAAGAGCAATTTGCGCAAGCATCTTACTATAACCAAGTTGCATTTGTTCTTTATACATCTTAGCCAATTCTTTATAATTATAAATTGTTGTAGTTAATAATTGTACTCTATAATAAATTTTCTTAGGTTTAGTATTAAATTTATCTACTAAATAATTTAAGAAATCTTGGAATTGTAATAATAAATTATACATTGATGCCTCATCATTTAAAATAGATTTCTCTAATGCAATATTACCATCTGTATTAAATTGCATTTGTGAAACACCGGCTTCATTATATACTGTTCTTTCTACTTTCTCTAAATCATCAACTGAAGTAGTAGTGTTTCTATCTGCCATATCCGCAACATCAACATCTGCGAAAGTAGTTAAAACATCAATTCCGATAGCTTTACTTAGCATATTAACTGCATTATTATGTAATTGTTGAGCTTCATCAACATCAAATACAAGGTCACCATTTTTATCAACAGGCATTTTTTGAATTAAAATCTTTAATAATTTTTGTGCAGTTTTCTTTCTATCTAACTCTTGCGCATTATCCAAATCTATAATAGCTGGAACAACAGAAATTAAAATAGGGAAATCTTCACCATTAATATTAAATTTTATAGTATTATTAACATCTAATAAATACCATCCTGCTGTATCTCCTTGAAAATCAGGAACTAGCTTTTTCTCTTTAAATAGAATATAACCTTTTTTAAATTCTTTTGGGAATAAATCTAATATTCTCATTTTTTGATTAGCGTCTTTAAATGCATCATCAAAATATTTCATATTAAATTCTACGGCAGGTCTGCCATTAACATCAAAACGAGAACGACAATATCTAATAGGTAATTCTTGAATTTGAACTTTATCTCCATTATCAATTATATATCCATAATAACAACCATTCTTAACAACTTTTAATGCTACTTCACCAAAAAATTCTTTTATTCCTAAATTATCAAAATAAGCTAAAACCTTATGAAAAGTACTTAAAATCTTTTCATCTTTTAAAGTTTCATCATTGATAAAAGGAGTAACCATCCAGTCATATCTATACATATAAGCTAGATATCTACACAAACGATTATAAATACCACTTACACGATAAAAGAAATTTGAAATTCTACGCATTGTTTCTAAATCATTATCAACAATAGCACGATAAACATTCTTTTTATCTGCAAAACGCGGATCTAGTCTATACAATCCACCAATATTTAAAGTAGCATCTTGTAATGTTTGTAAACCAACTTTAATTTTTGAAAAATCTGCTGGTGTATAACTTTCATCATAAGGATCTACAGTGTCTATTGTGTGCATTGCAAAACCTTTACTTTTTATCATATCTGTTTTTTCTTTTGTCAAAATAGGCACCTTCCTTTACTTAAAAATTTCTATTAAATTCCTCCAAGATTATAATAAGCATTCATAATATAATCATAATTAACAATAGCTTCATCTGTATATGGAATTGCAATTAAAATAATATGATGTTTTCTACAATATTCTCTTTTTAATAAATCATTATATTGTTGTCTTTTTAATCCTGAATTTCCACCAAATTTACTTTTAGGAAGATAATGCTGTATGCCTTGATATTCAAGTAAAAACATTAAATTATGTTCATCATCAAATACCGCAAAATCAAAACGTAAAGGGCGGCCATTTGAACTACTCAAATCACTAAAAGAATATTCTTCTTCAAATACTAAACCAGATGCCTTTAATATTTCTTCGATTTTAATCTCTCCGCGGCTTGCTCGCATTATAATTCCTCCTTTGGAAGAATTTAATAATATAAGGTTCCATTCATCATGTTCCTAATTTATTATCAAAATCTTCTTAATGAAATAACTGAAAAATGCCCAATGTTATTTATTTGTGAAAAATACCATATCAGCAATATTTCGTTTCTTTCTCTTTTTCTTTCTATCTTCATCTTGTTTGATATAATACATACCATATTCAAAAGCTGAAAATTTATCTTTAGGAATACCTCTGTTGGCTTGTTTTAATATAATATTTGCACCTTCATTTTCTTCAACTAAATTTAGCATCTGTTCTCTTAAAATAGTTGTTAAAGTAAAAGGTAATAAATATTCCGCACGTTTAGTACTATCCATATTTTGTCCAACTTTAGTACTCATTAATTTTACTTTTGCTTGACCTTCGTCAATTAACATTTTTATTTTCCCACTCAATAGCTGAGTTTGAACATAACTATGAGCTTCTGTATTTATAGGAACTGTTGCTTTCATTAAATACATAGCATTTTCTTCAACACCAGGTCCTTTAATCTTTTTATAATTTTCTAATACATCTTCTGAAGTTCCGCCTTCTACTCCAAAAGCAAGAAGTTCTTCTCCTGATTCAGGATCTATTTGTGCTTTTGTCATAAAATCAATTAAACCAATACCAAGTCCATTAGCATCGATTACCGCAGAACGACATTTATATTTATAAAATAATTTCTTAATATGAATTGCTTGTTGTTCAAAATCTTCTGCCTCATAACTATATAAATTAACAAGAGTCTTAAGAGCTGCTCCTTGAGGCTGCGGAGTTACTTTTATGACTGCAACTTCTGTTGTACATTTAATACGACCAACGTCAATACCTAGTACATAATAAGCACTTTTACTACTTCTTCCACTATATTCATATTCAGGTTGAAGTAAAACTCTATGTTTATCTAATTTTTCAGCAGAGAAGAATGCATTTTCTGCATCTCCAGATCATTCTGACTCATATTCACGAGCAAATGAATTCTCATTATAAGTTCCATCTAATTTTAATTCTTCAATAAAAGATTTTTTAAGTAGCTTTTCCATAACAGGAACTCGTCAAGTTCCTCCTAAAACGACCGCTTCCGCAGGTTCTATAATTTGTTGGATAAGAATTTGAATTAATTTTTCATAAGCAAATGAATTTTTTCATCCCGCAGTTGTTACATATATTTGAGACTTATTAACTGTTTCTTCTTCAACTCTACTACCATCCGCCAGTCTTCTATCTACGTTCATGGTAGGAATAATAACTTCATTTAATAAAGTTTGGTCTATTAAAATACACTCTTCCATTAAACCACCAGTAGCACGTTTACCACGTGAACTTTGTTGAGCTGCCATAATATCTAATTTACTACCATTTTTAAATTTATATTCAACCATATTTTTACTAGCTTTTGTTTGGCCTCTTGTTCAGTCAATTTCATTTTTTAAACCAGGAATTAATTTACATAATTCTTCTGCTTTTTCTCTAGCGATTCCCGCAGCTTGTTCTTTTCCACCTGTTGTAACGAATAAATGTGAGCTTGGAAATAGAACACATCTAAGCATCAATATTAATACTGATAAAAAAGATTTTGAATAAGCACGAGGGAATGTTGCATAAGCATATCTATGTCTCATTACTGCTCTTAAAAATACTCGTTGATAAAAATATAAATGAAAATTTTCAGGATTACTTCCGCATAAAAAATCAACAAATACATCTGGATATTCGCGTCAAAAGGAAACATACTGACGAATTTGAGGAATAACTTCTCTAACTCTTTCTTCAGACATTCCTACTTTTTGATTAAAAATATTCTTTTTATTTAAAGCCATTAAATCAGCAAGAGCCATGTTAATTCAACTCCTCTTCTTCTTCAGCTTCTATTTGAGCAGAAATAATATCTTGTTCTTTTTGAGCTTCAACCTCTTCTAAGAATGCGGCATAATCTTCATCTTCCAAAGAAAAGTCTCCATTGTTTTGAGCTTCTTCCGCCTCATTCATTTCTTTTTGAATTTGTATTTTCTTTAATGCATCTTCTATTTGTTGTCCAAAACCTAAATCTTGAGTAACTAATTTATGTAAATAATCATTCATATCTTTTAATGTTGCATCAACTTTATCTTGAGGAATATCAGTAATATATCTAGGAATAAAGCCTTCCTTTTCACATAATGCTACTAATTCTCCAACTGAGTCAACGAAATCATTTTTATCTTCTTTATTTTGAGCTGCAGTGAATTTTGCAGATTTTCTTAAACCATCATAAACTCTTGATAATTTTTGATAGCCATCTAAATCACCAATATCAAGAGCTTGATTCATTTTAAGATTTGTTTTACATATTAAAATTAACGCATTAACAGTATCTGCATCTCTTATATCAAATGATTCAGTCATTTCCGCATATTTCTTCTCAAGTTCAACTCACTCTGCGGGTTTATATAAACGACCTCATTTCATTGCTAACATAATTTTATCTTCTTGAGTTAATTCTGCTCCTAAATCAACAAGTTCATCTTCAGACATATAATCTTCTTCATTCATTCCTATTGAGCTAGGAACAGCACCTTGCTGTCCAATACTACCTGGCGGAGTAACTGGATTTATATTTCCTTGAGCAGCCGCTTCCGCATGTTTGGTTTCCGCAGACATTAAGGTTTTATATTCCGCCTCAGAAATTTCTCCATTTTCAAAACGTTCTTTTGCTTCCGCTTCTCTTTGTCTGGCTTCTTCTTCGTGTTGAGCAGCTTTTTCTTCATATTGCTTTTGTAATTCTTCTGTATCTGCCCAGCCATATTGTTTCCATTGTTTTAATTTCATTTTAGATAGATATCTACCAAATACAGACATTGGTTTTAATGAAGCAGGATCAGTTTCTCAAATTCTATTTCTTAAAGTGTTTCATTCCGCAGGAATATAAGGTACATCCATCTTTTCTAAAAGCCATAGAAAAGTGGACTCATCAAAATTATCAATATGCATTGTCAAGCATTCTTTACACATTTCAGTTTTACTACCATCTTTATAAGTATAAAAACTATTTTCGCCCATTCACTTGCCACATTTTTGACAATAATATTTTTCTGAATTAGCCATTGCCGCACCTCCTACTTCATCTTATTTAATCTATCTTCTTTATTTTTCTTATTTCTACAATCTTTACAAATACTATAAAATCCATCTTTTGAAGTTTTATTTTTTGAAAAATATACATTATGTGCTAATTTAATTTCTCCACAACGAGAGCATTTTTTCCAATGACCTTTCTCTTTAAAGGTATAATATCATTCTAAATAATTCTTTATCTCTTGTTCCGCTAATAATTTAGGAATTTTATTGCGTCAAAGAGAACTAATATATTCAACTGAATGTTTTATACCATGATTTAATTCCAATAGGAATTGGATTTCCGCATTACTACGTCCATCAATTTTATATATTAATAAATCATAATACAATGGATAATCATCTTTTAATGTTTGTTCTATTAAATTATCTAAATCTTCCATCATATAATAACAATCATAATCAAATTTACCTTCACTCTCTTGTTTTAATAAACTATAATTACACAATAAAGCAGATAAATGTTTTGGATTAAAAAATGAGCAAATACCATTGCTAACTGGCATACCATTTTCATCAAAAGTAATAGTTTCACTAAAATCTGCACGCGCAAATGATTTAACTGCATTTGAGGCGTACATAGGTTGTTTAATAGTGTTTTTAATAGTGTATTGTTCTTGATACATTTCTATTAATTGCTTTTTTAAAGAATATTTTTTTCTTCCTGTTGCTTTCGTTGCTTGCTCGTGTATATTTTCAATAGCCTCGCTTAAATCTCTCAAATCGGGCATTTCCGCAATGTCTTTAGGAGATATTGAAATTTTTGGAGTAAGTAATACATTTTTATCATTTTCAATAGTAATGTTGTATAAACCATCTTCGCCATTTTCAAATTTACTTACTAAACCTTGGTATGATGTTTCTCTCTTATTTATAGTTATTAATCTATTGTCTGTTATTATTTCTTTCTTTTTCTTTTCGTCTTTGTCCATGGCAAAAATGATATAGTTGGATAAGATTTCTATGTATCTATCAGTTAATTGATTAACTGGAGTTTGTTTTACAATTTCTTCAACCAGTTTTTTACGTGCTTCCGCATCTTTAATAGTATAGTCTAATTTCATTAATATCTCCTTCCTCTTAATCATTTTTGACCTTTCATGATTATATTATATTCTAAAAATTTTCAGTTGTCAACTGGTTTTTGGTGGAATTTATTGATTTTAATAAAAAAATATAATATAATATTTATATAAAAAGAAAGAGATGATGAAATATGACAATAGTAGAAATTATAGGTGTTACCGCAATTATTTTAGTGATGATATTGGCGGTAATAATGTTTATAGATGAATTTAAAATTAATAAAGAAATGAAAAATTATTATAAAATACAGAAAATGTATAAATCTATTATTAAAGATAAAAAATTAATGAAAGAATTTTATGAATGAAAAAATAATAGGGAGAAATAAATATGAAGAAACAATTAATAAAAGTGTATTTAAGGTTATGATGGCAAAAGCATAAATATAAGGCGGCAGTGGCGGTTAGCGTGATATTAATCGCATTAGTGCTGTTGTTTATTCTGCCGCGCAAAGAATATTTTTATATAGATTATAATGGTAATAAAGGTGTTGCTACTGAATGCGGCGCTTCTTCCGCAGGATTATGGTGTGATAGAGAATTTGGCGGAAAGATAATGGTTCAGGAATATTGAAGAGAAGATTAACCGTTTTTGGATAGTTATGCGGGTATGGAATATTTTAAATAGAAATTATCGAGAGAGATAAAAAAGTAGATTTCACGTATTTTCGTTTTAAAAATAAAATGTGAGTTTGTAATGCCTAGGACAAAGTCGTTTTCAAAAATTTATTTTAAAATTTCCCAAAATAATACCCCCACAGGTACTAAAAAGGTACGTTCCGTAGCAGCGGAAAAAGGATTCCTAGCTCTCCTTAAACGTAGGGTCGTGAAGAAGCGGAACGATCCGAATTTTACATTTACTTTACATGTCAAGAATTTGTCAATCAAACAGTTGTTTGTTTATACACATACTCTTTTCCCAAAATAAACTTTTACTTCTTATCGATAGACAATAAAAATTTTATGTAAAAAAACTATTGACAAAACTTCTTCTAAGTGATATAATTAAGATGTAATAAAGAAAGAAGTTGATATTATGATAAAATTATTTTTAGACATGGATGGCACAATTGCAAAGTTTAATAGTAAAAGAAATGCTTTAGAAAGATTTGATAAAGAAGAAGGATTTTTCTCAAGTTTAAAACCTTTTAAAAATATTGAAGTTATTAACAATTTAATTGTTGAAGATAATGGAATTGATGTTTTTGTTATCAGTGCAAGTCCAAATGAACAAGCAGACAAAGACAAAATGATTTGGTTAGAAACACATTTGAATAATTTATCTAAAGAGAACATTTGTTTTTGTAGATTAAACACAAACAAAGCAAAAGCAATAAAAGAACAATTAAATATTGATATTGATAATAATTGCTTTTTGTTAGATGATTACACAAAGAACTTAATTGAATGGACAAAAGCAAATGGAATTGGAATTAAAAGATTAACTTCACTTTCAGACAATTCAAGAAAACTTTGGAAAGGTTTATCAATAAAAGACTTGAAACAAATCAAATATTTATTAGAAGAATTTACAATGTAAAGTTGTAAATTTTTTCTTTTACCTATTGACAAGCAAACTAATAAATGTTATAATAAGTATGTAAGATAGAGAAAGAAAGGAATTGAAAGATTATGAAATCAAACAAAAGAAAATATTTAAAAGAAAGAATTGAACAATTATTAATAATTGTAAATGCATTAATAATAATGTTTATTGCAACAACAATTGAAACATTAGGAAATGTAACATACAATAAAATACTAATTGTTTTATTTATCATAATGTTTATTAATACAAAAGTATTAACTAAATATGGAAAAAGTTTTAGATAGAATAATCTAAAACTTTTTTTATTATGTTATTAACAAGAGATGTAAATAAAATGTAAATGTTTTAAAAAACATATTGTAAATGCGGCGGCTCGCGAGTGGGCAGTGCGAGCCGAGTTTTGGGAGAGATACTGCTTTAGGGATTTGTCAAGGGTAAGTCTTGAGTCTTGACACTTTGTTGACATCACATAATTAATCAACACATTTTATTTACTTTACACATTGTAAAATATTTGTTTAAAAGTATTGACAAATAAATGTAATTATGAGATAATTATAATGTAAAAGAAAGGTGTTGATTAGTATGAATACTAAACAAATTAAAAAGGGGTTAAAAAAGGTTGTTCGTAATACTTTGTATTTTATCATTGGAGTTCTAGCATTTATCTATTATTCTATTAAAGGGGTTAACACTTTAGTTGTTAGGGTATTTAATAAATTACCTAGACTTGTAAGAGTTGCCGCAATTTATTGTTTAATTGCTTTAAGTGTTATTGGTATTAAAAACTATGAACCTAGAATTGAAACAATAGTTCAAGAAAAGTTTGAAGTTATCACTATTGAAAAAGAAATTGCTTTAGTTCAAGAAGTTGAAGAACAAAAGCAAGAGGTTGTTCTTTTTAATAATGAAAATGAAAATAACATTTACAATTATGCTATTGAACAAGGTTTAACTCAAAAACAAGCCTTAATAGTTATTAGTATTTCAAGACACGAAACTGGAAACTGGACTTCTAAAGCCTTTAAAAATAATAATAATTTTGGTGGAATAATGACATCAAAAGGTTTAAAGAATTATGATAGTTATGAAGAAGGACTTCACGACTTTGTAAGAATATTAAAACAATATTATTTTGATTTAGGTTTAGACACTATTGAAAAAATAGGTGCTAAGTATTGCCCAGTTGGTGCAAAAAATGACCCTAACGGACTTAATCAATATTGGGTTGGTGGGGTTAGTCAATTCTACAATAATTATCTTGAAGAATTAAGTTTAATGTAAAAGTTAAACTTTTTTCATTTTTTTAATAAAAAGTATTGACAAATAAATCAATAAGTGGTATACTTATAATGTAATAAGGAAAGAGGTAATAATTATGAAAAATGTTGTTAAATATACTTATGGAGAGGAAAAAATAATAGAAGTTATTTCTATTAATGATAAATTAATAGAAGATACTTTCTACTTTGACTATCAAGACTTTAAGTCTGAAATAGTTGATTTAGTTGAATTAGTTACTGGTTCAACTGAATACAAACTTGTAAAAGTTAATATTTAATTTTTGCAAGTTTTCTCTCACAAATAGTTGACAAATAAATAGTATTATGTTATAATTATAATGTAATAAGGAAAGGTGATTAGTTATGAGAAATAATTATGTTTACACAGTTATTATTAATGGTAAAAGACTTGGAGGAAACTTTGAAACAAAAAGTTCAAAACATGCTTTAGCCATTATGGAAAAAATAAATAAAAAGGCACACAAAAACATTGCTTGTGTTGTTGGTGTTAGTCAAGCCGATTATGAAAGAGTTGGCTTTGGCTATCATAATTAAGAAAGGAGTTTTTGAAATGTGGGACGCTCAAGACTTATTAGATTGTATCAATAGAGAATGCTCTGTTGGTGATATTGTAGAACTTTATGTTGCTCTTTTATCTTATGAATTAGGGTTAACAAAAGTTAATAGAGAGTTATCAAAAGAAGTAATGCGTTGGTATTATGATAATGATGACCTAACAAGTTTTTTGAATAGCGAAGTTATTGACTACGCAAATGAACTACTCGAAAAAGAGTAGTTTTTATTTACAATTACTTTACATGCGGCGGCCCGCGGTCAGACGCAGTATGGGAACCGCGCCGAAATTTTGGGAATAACACACTTTTGGGAAAAAGTCAACAAAAAGCTGATCTTGACATGTAAAGTTTACACTCCTGAAATTATTTTAAAAAAATGTTAAAAAAGTATTGACTTATTTTCTATTTATGATATAATTATAATGTAAGAGGTGATAGTATGAAAAAAATCGTATTACACATTAAACCAAAAAAAGGTCGTTTGCAAGTGAAAACTAATAGAAGTGAACAATATTCTTATTACACTAAAGCAACAAAAAAAAGTGAAAGAAAATTAAAAAACTCACTAAAAAGACTTGACATAGATAACCTTTAGTGATATAATGATAATGTAATAAAGGAAGGACTGATATTATGAAATTACAAGACCAATATTTTGAAAGTGAGAAAATCTCTACAAGATTAAGATATTCTATTCGTAGAATAATTGGAAAGTTTTGTTCCTTTGAAGAATTGCTTAATTTTGAAACAACACTTTTAAAAAGAGTTGATGGTGTTAAAACACATCAAGAACTTGAAAAGTTGTTGCTTGAAATTAAAGCAAAAAAACTTTTTGAAAAAAAAGTAAAAAAAGCATTGACAAAATAATCAATGTTTGATATAATAATAATGTAATAAAGAAAGACCAAAGCAATTAAGTCTTAAAACTATCTTGCCGTTTCTCTCAAGTTTGAAAGTCAATAATCTTGGGTAGTCTTATTGAGAAATCAATAAGGGGTGTTAACAATTTTCTACCAAAAAGAAAATTGAAAAAACTATTGACATTTAAATTAATAAATGTTATAATAATATTGTAAATGAGAGATATGCCAAATCTCATTTAATAAATAAAATAAAGAAATGGAGTTGATTAATTATGGCAGAAAGAAAAATAACAAAGAAAGATAATTTCAATGAAATTATCAAGGTTGCTACTGAACTTGGTAGAACTGATTTAGTAGAGTTTGCTACTAAAGAAATTGCATTACTTGAAAAGAAAAGTGCTAATAAAGCACCTACAAAAACACAAGTTGCAAATGAAGGTCTAAAAGTAGACATTGTAAACACACTTGTTGAACTTGGAAAACCTGCAACAATTAAAGAAATGCAAGACACTTGCGAAAACTTAAGTGTTGCTAACGGAGTTTCTAATCAAAAAGTTAGTGCTTTATTAACTCAATTAAAAAATGAAGGTAAGGTTATCCGTACTGAAAACAAAGGCAAAGCATACTTTACAGTTGCTTAGTCGTAAAGAGAGTGTAAACTCTCTTTTTTGATTGACAAAGTATGATACACCTGGATCCGTTGCGTGGGCCGCTTACGCTCATTTCACCACGCTGCGGCCCGAGGTTTACATAATGTTTACATGTAAAAAATTTGCCAACCGAACACTTGTATCTACGAACATTTGTGCTATTCCCAAAATTGAAAAAAAATTAAAAAAATTGCAAAAAAGTATTGACTTATTTACTAAATAGTGATATACTTATAATGTAATAAAGGAAGGGTGATATTATGAAAACTCAATATCAAGTAAGAATTAATGGTTGTTATGCTTGTACTTTTGAACAAGTAGAGGACGCTTGGGAATATTGCAAACAAGTTAATGGAGCATTTCCTCAAGCAAAATTAGATATAGTTAAAGTAATTTTTTAAAAAAATTACAAAAAACTATTGACAAATAAAACCTAATTTGATATAATAATAATGTAATAAAGAAAGGGAAGTGATTATTATGGGAAAAGCAATGACTCCAAGCAAAAGACATGCAATGCGTGTAATGTATGAGGCTAGAGACCAAGAAAGAAAAAATGCTAGACTTGGTATCAAACCTAGAAAACAAGGCAAGAAAAAAGGAAGAAAATAATTTCTTCCTCTTGCTAAAAAACTATTGACAAGTATTTTAAAAAGTGATACAATATTATTGTAATAAAGGAAAGAGGAAATTGAAATGATAAAATACCCAACAAGAAAATTAGAGGTTAATTTAAGTGAAAGACAATATTTAATGTTTATTGATATTGAAACAATAGGAACATTAAATGTAATAGAAAGTTGTTTACCATTTGAAATAGGTATGAAAATTATTGATATTAAAAATGATAAAATTATGGTTGAAAAAAGTTATTTAGTAAGAAGATTTTTCAATAATAAATACATAATGAATTGTACTTTTAGTGCTACAAAGTATCCAAAATATCAAGAAAAAGTTGAAAATGATAAAAGATACAAAACTTATAGTGCTAATGAAATATCAAAAGATATTCAAAGATTAGTTGATAAATACGAAATTGATATTATGGTTGCACACAATGGAAAATTTGATTACACAATGTTAAATGCTTATTTTAATGAATTTGAAATTGAAAACCCATTTGAAAATATCAATGTATTAGATACAATAGAAATGTCAAAAGACTTAACTAAATCAAAAGATTATGTTAATTATTGTATTGAAAATAAAGATATTGTAAGTATGAAAAATGGAAAAAATGAAAGTAATTTTATTTCTCCAAGTGGTAGAGTTAGAACTACTGCACAAGCAATTTATTCATACTTAACAAAAAACCCTAATTTTCAAGAGGCTCACACAGGACTTGAAGATATTTCAATAGAATATGAAATATTCAAAGCAAATTATCAAGTTGACAAAGTTTACACTTTAAACACTGCACCAACTTGGCGTGATTATGACATAGTTTACACTGAAGAAGTGTAAACTTTTTTTATGAAAAAAGTTTACTTTACATTTCCTTGACGTCGCGGCCACGGGCGTTGCCACTCGCACGCGCCGAGTTTTACAGAATATTTACATGTCGAGATTTTGTCAAATAATACCGAACATTTGTTCTTTCCGCACTTTTTCCCGAAATTATCATTTTGCTATTGACTTTTTTATTAAAATATTGTATAATATAATTGTAATAGAAAAGGTGATAACTATGGCAAAGAGAAATCATTTTAATAAACAAGATATTAAATTAGTTCAAGATTTTGTTAATACAATAGATAAAGATATTGTTATTAAAAAAGGTCGTCGCTTTGAAGTTGATATTGAAGAAGAAGAAATCTTCTTAGGCAATAAAAGATTTGATAGAGTTAGTCAATTATTAATGAATTGGTTGTATTCTAAAACAAAAATAAATGTTAATTGGTTAATTCTTTCTATTCTTCACGAAGTGGGACACATAATGACCGATACTGAAGAATTGCAAGACCAAAGAGAAACTCTAAATGCTATTTATTCTTTTATGTATGAGCAAGAGGTTATCACTGAAACTGAATATTTCATAAGTTATTTTGAAATCCCTGCTGAATATAATGCTACAATGTGGGGTTTAAATTATTATTTAAACAATAGTCAAAAGTGTCAAGAATTGGCGAAAATGCTAGGTCAAGTAATGTAATTATCTAGCATTTCCGCTTGACTTTTTAATACTATTATGTTATAATAAAAATGTAATAAGAAAGGAATTGATATTATGGACTTACATATTATTGGCGGAGTTCCCGTTAAATGCCCAGAGTGTGGTTGCTATTGTTTAGAACTTGTTGATAAAGTTGATATCATAACAAATATTGAAGAAACTAATGGCAATTTATTTTTTGAAAGATTAATATTTGCTTGCCGCAATAAAGAGTGCGAATTTGAATTTAGTAAAGTTGTGAATGGTAGAATTGACAAAGTCCACATGATAGATGAGTAATCTGTAAAGATTACTTTTTATTTACATTTATTTTACGCGGGCCGCGCGCGACCAAAGTCAAGCGTTCAGGCCCGAAAATTCTATTATACCACTGCTTTGGAAAAAAGTCAATAAAAAATTGCACTTTACATGTAAAGTTTACATTCCCAAAATTTTTTAAAAAATTTTAAAAAAATAGTTGACTTATTTTAAATAATTTGATATAATTATAATGTAATAAAGAAAGGAAAGCAAAAACAAATAAATAAAAAAAATACAAAAAATTAAAAAAAATGCTTGACTTATTTATTATAATTTGATATAATTAAAATGTAATAAGGAATGGTTATCTTATTACAAAGCCAAATTAGGAAAGGTTGTGATTGGAATGGCTGAAAAGAAAATAACTAAAAAAGACAATTTTAAGGAAATCGTTAAAATTGCTAATGAATTAGGTCGCACTGACTTAGTTGAATTCGCTGAAAAGGAAATCGCTTTATTAGAGAAAAAAGCATCTAACAAAGCACCTACAAAAACTCAAGTTGCTAACGAAACTTTTAAAGTTGAAATCGTTAATACTTTAGTTGAATTAGGCAAGGCTTCAACTATTGCTGAAATCCAAAATGCAAACGATAATTTATCAGTTGCAAATGGTATCTCTAACCAAAAAGTATCTGCACTTTTAACTCAATTAAAGAACGAGGGCAAAGTTGTTCGTACTGAAAATAAAGGAAAGGCTTACTTTACAGTAGCCTAATCCTTTAAGGCTCAGGGTTGACACCAAAAAGTGTCAACCTTTTTTACTCCCCTCGGCTCACCTGCGGCCGCCTTCACCCCTTATTTCTATTATACCATACCTTTGCAATTTTGTCAATAGAAAAATGATAAAAAATTTTTTTATTTTTTTTCACAAAATACTTGACTTATTTTCTAAAAGTGGTATAATTAAAATGTAAGGAAGTGATAGTTATGAAAAACTGGACTGAAGAAAAAAATATTTTCAAAGTAGAACTTGAAAATGGAAAGGTTGTTAAAATCTCTAGTAAATGGGTTTATGA
>RHMF01000427.1_pt1 | contig 19305 bp, 16 predicted proteins | sample 5365151 | NCBI WGS metagenome assembly RHMF01 (sample SAMN10266501, study PRJNA497801) | feces metagenome | isolation source: feces | host: Bos taurus | place: China: Prairie of Fairy Mountain | collected 2017-08-14 | reverse complement strand
TTTAATTTGTCTTATATCTGTTCCTATAAAGTTAATAACCTCAAAGGAATTAAGCCTTGAAACAACTCTTTGACCATATCTTTCTTCTAATTCACCAATTGAAAGATTTGAGCTTATAATCATTGGCTTAGAGTTTAAAATTGCATTATTTATTATCTGATAAACCGCTGTTTCTGAAAATGCAGTTCTGAATTCTGTACCTAAATCGTCGATTATGAGTAAATCTGCATTTTCAATTTCCTCTTCAATATCACCATTACTTCTGCCAAAACGCTCTTTTTCCATTTGTTTAATAATATTGTCAGCAGAACCATAAAAAACACTGTAGCCTTTTTCGGTTACCTTATTCATTACGGCAAGTGACAAGTGAGTCTTGCCAAGACCAGTGCCGCCTGTAAAGAAAAAGCTACCAGAATTTTTATTGAAGTTATCACAGTAAGATTTAAGAAAATCGACTGATGCCTCCATATATTCTCTTGGTGAGTAGCCAACATTCATATCCTTTTCAGAGCTGTAATATTTTAAATCAAATGTCTCGAATGTGCTCACAGCAAGAATTGAACTGCAAGAGTATTCGCTCATAGAAATCTTTTTAAGTAATTCGAGGTGACAGCTACAAAGCTTGCCATTTAAAATACCTGAATCATTGCAAAGCTTACAGGAATACTGTGGTTCTAAATAATCCTCTGGGTAGCCATTGCTTTTAAGTAATTCACATTTTTCTTTTTGAGCAGAAAGATTTTTTTCTGCAAGGCTATTAACATTAACTGACTTACCACTACCAAGACCTTTTATAACCTCGAGAGCGGCATCTCTTATAGTATTCTCAATTTCTAAAAGCTCAGGGAATTTCGCAATCAACTGCTTACGACGCATATCAGCAAGCTGTTCCGCATTGTCACGTCTTTTTTTAAGCTCTGCCTCTGCTTTTATGTAAACATCTTCGCTGAATTTCATACCGTTGCTCCCCTACTTTTCATTCTTTCTAAAACGCTGTTTCTACCAACATTTTCTACATCATAAGATTTTTCTACCTTAGAGGTAATTGTCTTTTTCTTTTTAATTGTTGCACTCTCTACATCGTGAATATTTAAAGCGTACCATTTTTTAAGTAATTTATTTGCTTCTGAAAAGCTTTTTCCACTTTCTTTTAAAGCGTGTAATATCATTTCTTTCGAAAAGCCCCAATTTACCGCCCACGCTCTTAAATATTTTGCCACTTGTGGTGACGGCTTTTCTGTATCGTAGCCAACAAAAGCTTTTATTTCTGTAAATGTCTTCTGGATTGTTTCAAGATAAGAAATTTCAGCAACCGCTGCTTCTAATGTGTCAATTCCATTTTTAACCCAATCTTCAGCTCTTTTTTTAATTGCAAGTGAAGATAAATTACCCTCACTTTTCTGGTAACTTAAAAGCATTATAATAAGGTCAACAGAAAAACCAAAATAGTCATAAATCATTAAAAGTAACGCTTGTGTGTCATAGCCAAAAGTACCAACTATTTTTTGTGCTTCTCTGAAAAGCAATGTTATGTTTTCATCATCATTAATTCTTTGAGCTAATTCTCTTTGAGTCGGTTTTTTTACAGGAAGACTTTTAACAACAATTTTTGTTTTTTCTTCTTTCTGTTCTTCAAAAGAAACTCCAGAAATTTGCTTTACATTGCCCGTCGCTTTAGCAGCATTTTCTTCGTTTTTTTCGCCGTCATCAAATATAACATCATTTTGCTTCCAATATTCAATACAATCTTCTACATCACTTTCGGTGAGTCCCGTACACACACTTATTTGCTTTGCATCAAGAACACCATTCGGATTTCTTAAAATAAAGAGCAAAACTTTAAAACTTGCCGATGGGGCCAGTTTTAAATATTTATCTATTAAATCTGTAGGAATAGCTACAGCGCCATTTGAAAAATCTGACTTAATTTTTAACATCTATTTACAACTCCGATATTATTCAGGGAATTTTACCATAACACCAGAAGCTTTACCATTACCACTGTATGGAGCAATGTTGTTCAAATCAACATTATTTGAGAATGTTTCACCTGCTACAACATAGCCACCATCTGCACCCTTACAAAGTGCAAGTGCACCATCATTTTCTGTACCGCCGAATGAACGCACCCAGATAAGTGTACCACTATTATTGAACGATGCTACGAAAATATCTTTTTTGCCTCGTGTTGTAACACCTTTGAAATCACGGGTTGATGAGTTTGTTGAGCCCGCTATAACATAAGTGCCATTATCTAATTCAACAACACTTGAAGCAACATCATTATTCTGTCCTCTTAATGGAGTTGCAAATTTAATAGTAAGGTCATTTGTATATTTAATAATGTATGAATCGTACCCACCGCGTGAAGCTAAATCATTTTTGAAGAAGCTGGTGCTGTTCTCTGCATCTGCTGAATTTGAAGAACCGCAAATAACTACACCGCCATCACTTGTAGCAGTAATTCCTTTGAATTCATCAATTCCGCTACCAGCAATTGCTGTTTGCTTCATTACTACACCATCACTTGAATATTTCACCAATCCAGAGTCACATTTGCCAAGAGCAGGAAACATTTTTCCTGAATAGAAATTACCAAGAGCCATAATTGAGCCGTCTTGAGTTTCTGCAACGCCAACAAAGGTATCCATATTACCACCGGCAAATTCTTTCCACAAAAGCTTACCTGATTTTGAATATCTCATTATAACTGCTTTTGATTCATTTGCTTTACCGCCTGAGTCAGATGCATCACCATCATTATTACCAGCAGAACCTACTACAACTGCATCACCATTTTTAGTAGTGATAACATCATTTAAAATATCAACAGTAGATGTTCCAAAGCTATTTACCCATTCAATAGCACCATCTTTGTTTATTTTATAGATAGCACCATCGTACCAGCCCTTTATTTTGAGGTCTTCAATAGCTTTACCGTAACCTACTGCATAAAAAGAGCCATCGCTACAAGGTGAAAGTGCAGCTAATTCAAGAGCACCTTTTGTTGAACCGTATGCTTTCTGCCAGATAACAGAACCCTCTTTATCAAATTTTGTGATAACTGAGTAAGGACCTCTCAAGCCTGCATCCTTATACTTAGAAAAATCACCATCTACTGAAGAGGTTACGTTAAGTGTTATATAGCAACCATCTGATGTAAGAATTACATCCTCATATTTATCTGTTGAAGAACCACCCTGAGTATTTTTCCATTGTGTTTTTGCTGGTTCTATATTAATAGTCGGAGCTTCGGTAATATTTACAATTGTTGTTATAAGGTTACCTTGAGAGTCAACGCCTGTATTGCCCTGACCATCTGTTACAAGAACTGCTGTAGTACCAAGGCTTTCACCAGCATTTGTTGTATTACCGCCATTTGAATTCGGATTAACTGTAATTACCTCTGTTACAGCATTACCACTTGCATCAGTCACAAGCGCACCAGCCATATCAGTAACTGGCACTTTTGCGGTAAGCTCTTCATAGATAATTGTTGTAAGATTCTTTCCATCAGCATCTTTTATAGGATTTCCAAACGCATCAGTCAAAACTACAACATCTGTTTCTGGAGTAACTGTAATTACATTACCATTAACATCTGTCATAGGAACACCATGTTCATCGGTTACAACAACTGGCTTTGTTTTGTCATCACCTGAAACTAATACAACTGCGATTATAACCGCAACTAAAAGAACCGCAACTATAGGAATTATAATTTTAAGATTCTTTTTACTTATTTTTTCTTTGACAGGAACTGCTTTAATAACAGGCTTTTTATTCTCCGCTTTTTCAGGTTTTGCTACTGCTTTTGCCTTTTCCTTAATTTCTGGTTTTATTTCTTCCTTTATTTCAACCTTTGGTTCTGCTCCAACAGGAGCAATAACAGGTTCTTCCTTAACCTCAGTAGCAACCTCTTCCTTTATCTCTGGCACAACAGGTGCTGTAGCAGCCTCTTCCTTAATTTCTGGTGCCATTTTTTCTTCTTTTTTCTTTTTTGTCTCTTCTGCTTTTTTAGCCGCTTTAGCAACTGCAGCAGACTGTTCCCCTTTTTTCGCACGCTTCATTGGTGGTGGAGCTACTTTCTTCACCACTTCTGATTCATTATTTACACCATTTTGATTAATGTTTTTGTCCATCAAAATATTGCCTCCAACATAAATTTCGAGAAAACCCCGAGTTTAATAATCATATTCTTTTTTATAATACCATAAAATATATATTATTTCAATCTACAATCCTACAAAAATTAGAAGCAATTTTTTTCAGTTTTCACAATAATTAGTAAAATTTTGCTAAATGAATTTTTCTTTTTGAAAAAATACATAAAAACGAACTTGGTTTATTATGTAATATCAATAATTTTACTTTTTATTCGCATTTTAATCAAAAAAATCATTGAAAATGAAAAAAATATGTGCTATTATAACAAATACAGAGTTTTACACTGAATAATTATCATGCAAAATAATTATGTTAATGTAATAATAATTTATCTCTATGAGGGAGGAATTTTTTTTGGGCAAATATTCAATTGAAAATATCAGAAATGTCGCTATTGCTGGCCACGCAGGTAAAGGTAAAACAACACTTGCTGAAGCAATGCTTTTCGTTTCTGGTGCTACAGACAGATTAGGCAGAGTTGCTGAGGGCAACACTGTTCTTGACTTTGATGCTGAAGAAAAAAGAAGAAAGGTTTCTATTTCTTCAAGTATGGCTTTCACCGAGTGGAGAAATAGAAAAGTTAATATTTTTGACACCCCTGGTCTTTTTGATTTTGAAGGTGGCAGAAGCGAGGCAATGCGTGCCTGTGAAACAATTATTGTTGTTCTTTCTGCTGGTAAAGGCATTGATGTTGGTGCAGAAAAGGCACTTAGTGCAGCTGGTAAAATGAATAAATCTAAATTTATTGCAGTTTCAAAATGTGACGGCGATGAAAGAGATTTTTATAAAACACTTGATGCTCTTAAGGTAAGATACGGTACAGCTATTTGTCCAGTTGTAGTTCCATATATACTTAACGGCAAGGTTGACTGCTATGTTAACTTCTTACAGAACAAAGCTTTTAAATACACCGATGGAAAAGCAACAGAGTGTGCAATTCCTGATGATGCAAGAATTAGCGAAATTCATGCAGCGTTTACAGAAGCTGTTGCAACTGCTGATGATGACCTTATGATGAAATTCTTTGAAGGCGAAGAATTTACACACGATGAAATTGTTATGGGTCTCGCAAAAGGTGTTAATGATGGTACAGTTGTTCCTGTTTACGCTTGCTCCGGCTATACAACAGATGCAGTAGATTTATTACTTAATGGTATTACTAAGCTCGCTCCTGCACCAAAAGGTGAAGATGATATTACATGCGACGAAAATGGTAATCTTGCAGCTATCTGCTTTAAAACTGTTGCTGACCCATTCATTGGTAAAATGTCATTCTTCAAGGTTGTTTCTGGTAAAATCACACCTGACACTGCTCCTTACAACCCACGAACAGAGCAAGTTGAAAAAATGGGTAAACTTGTTTTTGTTAAGGGTGGCAAGCAAGAAGATACAACTGAAATCTCTGCTGGTGATATTGGTGTTGTTACAAAGCTTTCTGGCTTTAAAACTGGCGACACAATGTGCAGTCAAAAAGCTCCTGTTTCATTAAGTCCTGTAAACTTCCCAGCTCCTTGCTACTCAATGGCTGTTAATGTTGTTAAAAAGGGTGAGGAAGACAAGGTTGCTTCTGGTCTTTTGAAATTGGCTGATGAAGATGGCTCTTGCTCATTTGTTACTAATAAAGAAACGAGAGAACAGGTTCTCTCAGGTCTCGGTGAACAACACCTTGATACAATCGTTACAAAGCTTAAAAACAAATTTGGCGTTGAGGTAGAATTAACTGTTCCAAGAGTTGCTTACAGAGAAACAATCCGCAAGGTTGTAGATAAGCAAGGCCGCCATAAGAAACAATCTGGTGGTCATGGTCAGTTTGGTGATGTTTGGATTCGCTTTGAACCATATATGGGTGAAGAAGATTTTGTATTTAATTCTGACGAGGTTGTTGGTGGTGCAGTTCCTAAGAACTTCTTCCCAGCTGTTGAAAAAGGTCTTCGCGATTGTGTAGCACAGGGACTTATTGCTGGTTACCCAATGGTAGGAATAAAAGCTTGTCTTCACGATGGTTCTTACCACCCTGTTGACTCTTCAGAAATGGCATTTAAAATGGCTGCTCGTCTTGCTTTTAAAGCGGCAATCCCAGAAGCAAAGCCAACAATTCTCGAACCAATAGGAACTCTCAAAGCAATTATTCCAGATGATTACTTGGGTGATATTATTGGTGATGTTAACAAGCGTCGTGGTAGGGTTTTAGGTATGGCTCCTGCAGACCAACCAAAAATGCAAGAGCTTATTGCAGAAGTTCCATTAGCTGAAATGGGTGACTTTGCAATCACTCTTCGTTCAGTTACTGCTGGTCGTGGCTCATTCACAACAGAATTTGCTCGTTATGAAGATGCTCCAGAAGCAATAGCTAAGAAAGTTATTGAAGAAGCAAACATTGCTGACGATGATGAAGATTAATAAATAAAACAGAAATGTTTCACGAGAAACAAGCTTTATGTTTCTTGTGAAACATTTTTTATTTTTGTTTCTCGTGAAACAAATCTTGTTTAACAATTCGTTAACCTTTTTTAGCATAATGTTATCAGTTAATTCATTTTCTATTCATAATTATATCTTATACTATACACGTACTAAGAAAGGGAGCCGCACCCGAGTATTAGATACTTATCCTTATTTTTATAAGGATTGACCCCTCCTCAAGTAAACCTTGGCGTTGACAGTGTTATACTGGCGCCAGAAAACACCGACTGCCCCCTCAGTCGGTGTTTTCTTTTTTTATTTGAATATTTAATAAAAAAATGCCAATAACATAAATATACTTAAGAAAGAAGGATATTATGTTATGGATAATAAAAAGAAATTTGACAACAACAAAAAATTCAAAATTGCTTATGCTTTTACAGTCATTATTGCATTAGGGGCATTGATGTTTACTAAAATAACAAGTGAAAGAAGCTTGGGTAACATAAGTTCACTTGAAAACAGTACAACTAAAAAAGAAGTTACGACAGAAGCAACAACTAAAATTATTGAGGAAACAGTAAGACAAAACTTAACTGATGTTCCAGATACAAGAGAACAGACAAGCGAGTCAACAGAAAAAGATAATTATAATACACCTTATAAAGATTACTATTGTTTACCATTTGGTAATCAGATAATCAAGGACTATAGTAATTTAAGCCCTGTCTATTCAAAAACCTTAGGTGATTGGAGAACTCATAATGGAATTGACTTTTCTGGTGAAGATGGTGGTGCAGTTGTGGCAATAAGCTATGGCGAAGTTATTTCTGTTTATGATGATGCACTTTTTGGCACTTGCGTCCTTATTGACCACGGCAATGGAGTCACTGCAAAATATTGCGGACTTAATAAAGATACCTTAACAGTTAAAGAAAATTCAACAGTCAATACTGAAGATGTGATTGGCTATTTAGGTGAAATCCCCTGTGAGAAACAAGAAGGAGCACACTTGCATTTTGAAATCACTCATAATGGAGAGCTTGTTGAACCACTCGAGCTTATGGGAAAATAAAAGCAAAGTAAATAAAATTAACGGCACGCTCTATTTAAGCGTACCGTTAATTTTTATTTTATTATATTTTTAAGAAACTCTACCGCTGCACGAATGTCTACCTCTGGCTTATCCCCTACTTCTCTTTCAATAGTAAGGAAACCTTTGTAGCCGATATCTGTTAAAGCCTCAAGATATTCTTTAAAAGGAACTGAGCCTTCACCTAATGGAACCTCTAAGAAAGAATCTTCTGTAACAATAACCTCTTGCTTCATACCATAAATAATTTCTGGGTCTTTATAGAAGATTTGCTTACCATCTTTTGCGTGTGTGTGAACTATGTATTTTTGAAGATTATAAACCGCTTTTACTGGGTCATCACCTGTAACCATAACTAAGTTTGCAGGGTCAAGGTTAACACCAACACCTGTAGAACCAAGTGAGTCAAGGAACTCTTTTAAAACTGCAGAGGTTTCAGGACCAGTTTCAATAGCAAAATGAGCATCAATTGAATCAGCATATTCAGCAAGCTCGTGGCAAGCTTCTTGCATTACTTTATATCTGTCGTGATTTTTATCGCCTGGAACAACACCAATATGAGTTGTAACAACATTGGTTTCGAGTTCTTTTGCAAGGTCTAAAATTCTTTTTGATTTTTCAATCTTTTCAGGATTTCTTTCTTTAAAAGAGAATCCGCCACCGCCTAAGTCGCCACAAAGAGCAGAAATAACAAGACCGTTTGATTTTACTAAATCTAAAAACTCTTTTCTCTTTGCACCAACAAGATTTTCAGGTGCCATTTCTCCAGATGTTGCATAAACCTGAATACCCTGAGCACCAACCTCAGCAGCCTTTTTTACTGCAGTTGGAATATCCGTTCTAAAGCTGTTAATAATTACGCCAATAGGAAAATTGTACATTGTAATTACTCCTTTACATTTTAATATTTTTAATTATCTTCATCCAGATAATTTTGATATACTGAAATATCATACTCCTCGTCGCTTATCAAACCGAATGTTTTTTCATATAAGGTAAGAATATTTTTCCTTTTAAAATATTGCTTTCCAAAAAATACAGTTAAAACAGTAACTGCTATAAATGGTATGACGAAAAAGAAAAGTATAGTAAAGAAAACTGGTAATATGGAAACATCTATAGTTCCATTTTCTATTCCCTTATTCCAAAGAAGTTTAAATATTATTGCTAATATAATTAAAGCAACAGTCACAAAAAAAATTATTCTTTGCTTCTTACTTAATCTATTAATTATATTTTTCATTCTGTAATATCATCACTTTCTTCTGATTCTTCATCAATAAGAATTTGTGAAAAATCAGTATTATAGGTATCATCATTATTACTGCTATGATATTCAGGAACAAAAACAGAAGGATTATAATTATAGCTTTCCGGAGGTATGTCTTTCATATCTTCAATAACTTCTTCTGTAAAAACCACACCAAAAGTTTTTTCATAAAACTTTATTTTATCATTTGTTTTTTTACATTTATAAATAAAATAAGCCAGCACAAAAACCATCAAAAACAAAAGGAAAAAAATATTTAATAAAAAGTCAACTATTATCAATTATATCACCCTTTTATTTTGCTCCAATATTCCTTTGCTGCCTGTTCTTGCTTATTATCTCCAAATTCATAGTAATGGGCATTTTTAAGAGCATCTGGCAAATATTGTTGCTCTACCCATCTGTTTTTATAATCATGTGGGTATTTATAAAACTGACCTTTTACTTCTGCATCATCACCATCAAAATGCTTATTTTGAAGCTGACGAGGAATTGGTCCAGAATTACCCTTTTGTAAATCTGCCATTGCATCATTTATTGCATTGTGTGCAGTATTTGATTTTGGTGAATTACATACAAGAATAACTGCATCAGCTAAAGGTAATCTTGCTTCTGGCATACCAACCTGTAAAGCGATATCTGTTGCAGCTTTTACTATAGGTAAAATCATAGGATAAGCAAGTCCAACATCCTCTGCTGCACAAACTAAAAGTCTTCTTATTGCAGATGTCATATCACCTGCTTCTAAAAGTCTTGCTAAGTAGTGAATTGCAGCATCAGGGTCAGAGCCACGCATTGACTTTTGAAATGCCGACAAAATATCGTAATGCTCATCTCCCTCTCTGTCATAACGCATAGCACTTTTTTGCGTGAGAGCTTTTGCATTTTCTAAAGTAATAATTCTTTTTTCGTTTTCCTTAGGTGGATTTGCAGAAAGAACACAAAGCTCGACTGCATTTAAAGATTTTCTTACATCCCCACCAGAGGCAGTTGCAATATGTAAAGAAACACCATTCTCTATCTCGAATTGTTCCTCATATTCATCTTCTAAAATTTTAAATCCCCTTATTACAGCCTTTTCTGCTTCCTTTGGTGTTACTGCTTTAAATTCAAAAACAGAAGAACGGCTGAGAATTGCACTATAAACATAAAAATAAGGATTTTCTGTAGTAGAAGCAATTAAGGTAATTGAACCATTTTCAATAAACTCCAAAAGCGTCTGTTGTTGCTTCTTATTAAAATACTGAATCTCATCAAGATATAAAAGAATTCCATTTGGTGAATTAAAAGTATTAAGCTCATCAAAAATATCGCGAATATCCTGCGTAGAAGCAGTTGTACAATTTAATTTTCTTAAAGTCCTGTCGGTCTTTTTTGCTATCATTCTGGCAAGTGTTGTTTTACCTGTTCCAGATGGACCATAAAAAATCATATTAGGAACTGTGCCCGATTCTATTATATTTCTTAAAGGCTTGTTTTCTCCTATTAAGTGGTCTTGACCAACCATTTCATCAATAGATTGTGGGCGAATTCTGTCTGCTAGCGGTGTCGCCATTTTTTATTCTCCTATTACAAATTCTGCTGAATCAAAGCTCACTTCAAAACCTGATTCTCTAGCTAATGGAACTAAATCGTCATAAACTAATCTACCATTATGTGAAAAATGATGAAGACAAAAGATAGTAGATTCAGTTGCATTTTTCTTTAAAAGTCTTTCTTTAACATCACAACATGCTTTTAAACCCATATGGTTACCATAAGCCTCGTCATTAAGAATAGAGGTACAATCGAGGGAAACAAATTGAAATTTAATATTACTATTTTCTATGTAATCCCAGGTTTCATCTAAAAAGTAGCCAGTATCGTGTGCATAAAGAATTGACTCGCCATTTTTTTCAATTATATATATTACTGGGTCTAATTTTTTCTCGTGGTCTGCTTTTAATGGAGTAACCTTATACCCAAAAATTTCATAAGTTGTAAAAGGTACAATTTCGTTCCAATTAATAGATTTTTCATCACGATTTTTTGTTTTTTCTAAGATGTGTATATATTCCTCTGCAGAGCTTTTTGTAGAGTAAATCTGTAGAGGTTGTTTTTCATTTTCATTCATAAAATATGCATAACCAAAACCACGATATTGAAAATCAAAAGGGTAAACATGGTCGTCGTGACCGTGTGTAATCAAGCAAGCTTTTATCTTTCTCAAATCTAATCCATAATTTAAAATATGAAGATATGTGTCTGCAGAAAAATCTATCATTAATTCATCATTAATGACCGTCTGAGAACGAGTACGGATATTTTTTCCTCCTAATTTTCTTGCTTTTTCACAAGTTTCACAAGAACAAAACATTCCTGGAAAACCTTCTGCAGCAGCAGTACCATAATACTTAATTTTCATCTTTTGTCTCTCTTTTCAACCACACAAAATTATATACAGCTTTATTTAAAAATTACCAAAAAAAACATATTCTATAAAACCAACAATAACGGCAATAAACATAGGTGTAACGCCACATTTCGTTTTTAAATAAGACTTTTTCTGATTATCCTCTAATGGCAAATTCATAACCTTTTCTATGTTTTTTGTAAGCTTGTCTTTATAAAGCTTTGTTCCTAAAAGTCCCATAAAAATTTTCATTGCTATAGATACTCCTAATGTACCAAAAGTAATAACCGGAGAAACTTTAACATTTTCTATAATATCTATTAATTCGGCTTGATTTTTTGTAAAGGTTACATTCTGACCAGAATTATAAGAAATAAATTTTTCATAAAAGGTCGGGTCCTCTTCAACACACTGATAAGCCTTAGTCATAAGCTCTTCATTTGTAATAATAGGAGCAATTGTCACACCTGTAAGAGCGATGTATATAGCCAACACTAAAAATGAAAGTTTATACATTTTTCTATAGAATGCCCATGCCATAGGAAAAATAAAAGCACAAACATTTAAAAGAAACTTTTTCTGCGTACCTTCCATAATTAAAAATCTTGGCATATAGTAATTTTTATTTTCACCAATTGCTGCTTCATAATAGCTTGATGGTTTTTGGTTTATTAAAACCTGATCTGTTGTTTTGCCGTTTATATTTTTAAAAAGCTCTTCAATAGTGCTTTTTAAATTTTCGTTGTTTTTAGCATCGTCTCCACTGAATTCGACATTTACAACATTAACTTTTTCTTCTTTTTTATTAAAATTATCATCAATTAAAATATCAATTTTATTTGACTCTTCTTGTACTTTATAAGAAAAATTTTCATTATGGAGTGTTTTATTTTTACATTCACCTAAAGAATTATAACAATTTCTGTGGTGAGGTGTTCCACAATCAGGGCAAACAACAATTTCATCACCCTCATTAAATTTTTCATTACAGACAGGACAATTTTGATTTAAAAAACGCATTAAATTTACACTTTCCTTTTTTAATATTAAAAAAATAAAAATCCAAGATATATATTACAAGAAATATTTAAAAATTGCAATATTAAATGGTTAAAATTATCTACATTAGGTTGAAAAATTGTAGAAAATATGGTATACTGTTTAGGAATATTTATATTATATTTATATATATACTTATAATTGTAAAAATTTGGGGTGTAAAAAGTATGGATAATTTGACCGAGTTATGGTCTGCAATTTTAAAAGAATTAGAAAATAGCTTAGCACAGGTTGTTATTGAAACCTGGATTTCTCCTCTTGAACCTGTTTCTTTTGATGGACAGGAATTCGTTTTAAAAACAGTCAATTCATTTAAAAAAGAAATAATTACAAATAAATTTTTAGATAACATTAAATCAGCAATAGAAAAAACTTTGTCTTTCTCTGTTGATGTTGTCATAAAAACAGAAGAAGAAAGCATTATTAAAGCAAGTACAGATGCAGTAGATTCTTCAAAAGGTCTTGAGTTAACATTTGAAAAATTTATTGTTGCACCAACAAACCAATTTGCTTATTATGCTGCAAAGACAGTTGCACAAAAACCTGGTAATGTTCATAACCCATTATTTATTTACGGTAAATCTGGCCTTGGTAAAACTCACTTGCTTAAAGCTATTTATTCTGAGCTTTCAATCAACAGACCTGACCTTAATATTCTTTACACAAATGGCGAAACATTTATGAATGAAATGATTGCTCATTTAGCAGAAAAGAATATGAAAGAATTTCACACAAAATTCAGAACTCCTGATGTTTTGTTGGTCGATGATATTCAATTCATTGAAAATAAAGTTCAGATGCAGGAAGAATTTTTCTACACCTTTGAAGAGCTTATAAGTCAGGGAAAACAAATAGTTTTAGCATCAGACAGACCTCCTAAGGATATTAAATCTTTAGAGGAAAGATTAAGCAGTCGTTTTCTTTCAGGACTTCTTGCAGATATTCAACCACCTGAAATTGAAACAAGAATTGTTATAATTAAAAAGAAGGCTCAGCTTCTTGATATGGAAATGCCTGATGATGTTGCTGAATACATAGCAGAAAAACTAAAAAATAATGTCCGTCAGTTAGAGGGTGTTGTTAAAAAGATTTATGCTATTTATTCAATAGAGAGAAAAAAACCAACTATTGCTCTTGCAAATGATGTTATAAAAGATGTTATTTATTATGCACAACCAACTGAGGTTACAATAAAAAATATTATTGAACAAGTTTCCCGTGCCTTTGGTGTTTCCGCTGAAGATATTCAATCTAACAAGAAAAAAGCAGAAATTGTTAATGCAAGACAATTTGCTATGTATATCGTCCGTGAAGTAACAAATCTTACTTTAGATGAAATAGGAAAACACTTTGGTAACAAAAAACACTCTACAGTTCTTTATTCCTGCGAAGCAGTTGAAGAAAAAATAGAAGAAAGTGCACAGCTTGATGCAATGGTTTCTGATATTATGAAAAACATTAAAGAAGAGTAAAAGTTATAAACAAATTAACAACAATTTACATTGAGTTATGAACATAATAAACATTTAAATTTTTTAAATGATTTTATGAACATCTATGAAAAATGAATTTACATTCACAAAGTTTAAATAACTTCAATAAACTCAACTATCAAGAAAGTTTTAAACAAATTTACAAGCCCTAATACTACTACTAAATAATATTTATTTTAAGAAGGAGAAAAATTATGAAAATTACTTGTAACACATCTATTCTTGCAGATGCATGTAATATAGTCCAAAGAGGTGTTTCTCAAAAAAGCACAATCCCTGCAACTGAGGGTATATATATGCAAGCTAAAAACTCAAGACTTACTCTTTCAGGCTATGACCTTGAGGTAGGTATTACTACTGTTATTGATTGCAGTGTAGAACAAGAAGGAAGCATTGTTCTTAATTCTCACTTATTATGCGATATTTTAAGAAGATTACCAAATGATTTAGTTTCTATTGAAATAGATGAGCATAACTTATGCAAAATTCATTCTGGAGAAAGTGAGTTTTCTCTTATAGGAATTCCTGCCGATGATTATCCTGAATTACCAACTGTTTCAGGTGGATTCCCATTTGTTATTAAAAAATCACTTCTTAAAGAAATGATTAGACAAACAATTTTTGCGGTTGCTGTTTCAGATTTAAAACCTGTTCATAAAGGAATTAAATTTGAAGTTACCAATAATAATTTAAGACTTATTTCTTGTGATGGTTTCAGACTTGCAATAAGAAATGAAACAATAGAATATGATAATGATGATTTAACATTTATTGTTCCAGCAAAAACTCTTTCAGAGGTTACAAAGCTTATTGAAGATAATGACGAAAAAATAACCCTTAATATTGGTAAAAAATATATTCTTTTTGAAATTGGTAACTACAGAATTGTATCTCGTCTTCTTGAGGGCGAATTCTTTAATTATAAAAATGCAGTTCCAGTAGAAAATTCTACAAAAGCAAGAGTTAATGTTAAACAGCTTATAAACAGTGTTGACAGAACATCACTTCTTATAACAAGCAAAATAAAAAGCCCTATTAGATGTGTATTTGAAGATAACACAATTAAAATTTCAAGTACAACATCACTTGGTGCAGCAAATGATAAAATCCCAGCTTCAATTGATGGTAAAAGAGTTGAAATCGGTTTTAATAACACATACCTTACAGACTGCTTAAAAACAGTAGATGTTGATGAAGTAAATATTGAATTAAACGGTCCTATTTCTCCAATTATTATTAAACCTCTTGAGGGTGACAGCTTTATTTTCTTGATTATTCCTATGAGATTAAAAAATGAACCAGTAGGAAACTAAGGTGCTATAAATGAAAATTAAAGTAAAAGTTGCAAAAAAAGAAGAACAAGAATTCATTTTAAAAGGTGAATTTATAAGACTTGATGACCTTTTAAAAAATGTTGGCGTTGTGCAAACTGGAGGCCATGCAAAAATTGAAATTCAAAATGGTATGGCAAAGGTAAATGGCGAGGTTTGTACTATGCGAGGTAAAAAACTTCGTTCTGGTGACGAGGTTGAATACGAAAGAATTATTTACAAAGTAAAATAAAGCTATTCAGGAAATATTTATGAAAATAAATTCTATTTTACTTGAGGATTTCAGAAATATAGAAAATATATTACTTTTACCAGATAAAGAAGTAAATGTAATTTATGGTCAGAATGCTCAAGGAAAAACAAATATTTTAGAAGCTATCTGGCTTTTTACTGGTTGTAAAAGCTTCAGAGGAAGTAAAGATAACGAGTTTATTAAATTTAACAGTGAGTTTTCTAAAATTTCTTTAATGTATGAAGATAAAATAAGAGAAAAAAAGTCTGAGATTATTATCAGTGATAAAAAGAAAGTATTTTTAAATGGTGTAGAAAAGAAAAGTACAACAGATTTTATAGGTGAATTTTATGCTGTTATTTTTTCTCCCTCCCACCTTTCTCTTATTAAAGATGGTCCAGCTGTAAGAAGAAAATTTTTAGATACTGCAATTTGTCAGTTAAAACCAAAATATGCAAAAACTTTAAGTTCTTTCAGAAAAGTAATTTTAGAAAGAAATTCACTTTTGAAGGATATTCAATATCATAGTGAGCTTTACGATATTTTAGATGTTTTAGATGAACAATTAGCAAAATATTCTTCAATAATAATTAATGAAAGAATTAAATATATTAATTTACTTTCGAAGCATAGTGAAGAAATTTATTCTGGAATATCTGAAAATAAAGAAAAGCTTTCTATAAAATATCTTTGTGGGCTTGATTCTTTAGAAAAAACAGAAATAAATGATATTTATGATTATTTGACTATAAAGATTAATCAATCAAGAAAAGAAGATATACTTTTAAAATCTACTTCTGTTGGTCCACACAGAGATGATATTGAAATAAATATTGATAACATCAGTGCCAGGAGCTTTGGCTCACAAGGTCAACAACGTTCTTGTGCATTAGCATTAAAATTAGGAGAAAGTGAGATTATAAAAAATCTTACCGGAGAAAATCCTGTGGCACTTTTAGATGATGTTATGAGTGAGCTTGATGAAAAAAGACAGGACTATGTTTTAAATCATATTAAAGAAAGACAGGTTTTCTTAACTTGCTGTGACCCTTCACAAGTTTTAAGACTTTGTAAAGGTAAATCTTTCTTAATAGAAAAAGGCAAAATAAAAGAAGAAAAATAAAAGGAAAAATTTTATGTATATTCATATCGGACAAGATACTGTTATAATAGATGAAGAAATAATAGGTATTTTTGATATGGAAAACACTACTGTTATGAAAAGTACAGTTGATTATTTGAATAAGGCTGAAAAAGACGGAAAAGTAAACAATGTTGCTCCGTTTGAATTACCAAAATCTTTTGTTGTTACTGACAATGAAAAAGGAAAAAAAATTCACATTTCGCCTGTTTCAGTAGGAACTATTCTCAAAAGAACAGAGAGTAAAATACCTACTTAATAACTTAACTTTTTTATATAGATTTAAAAAAATACGTATTTAAAAAATACGGAATACGGAGGTTATCGTTTTGGACGAAAACATTTTAAAAACCGAAGCAGAATTAAGAGAAGAAGAATTAGAAAATTCAGTTGTATTAGAAGAAAGCAACATAGACACTGTTGTTACTGAAAAATACGACGCCAGTGCAATTCAAGTTCTTGAAGGCCTTGAAGCTGTTAGAAAAAGACCTGGTATGTATATCGGTTCAACGGGTCCTAAGGGTCTTCACCACCTTGTTTATGAAATTGTAGATAACTCAATTGACGAAGCACTTGCTGGTTTCTGTACAAATATTGAAGTTGAAATTTTACCGGGCGATGTAATTACTGTACGAGATAATGGTCGTGGTATTCCTGTTGGTATAAATGAGCAACAAGGCTTACCAGCTGTTACTGTTGTTCTTACAGTTCTTCACGCTGGTGGTAAATTCGGTGGTAGCGGTTATAAAGTATCAGGTGGTCTTCATGGTGTTGGTTCATCTGTTGTAAATGCACTTTCAGAATGGTTTGAGGTTGAGGTTTCTCAGGATGGTCATGTTCATTACCAACGTTTTGAAAGAGGTAATCCTACTTGCGACCTTAAAATTATTGGTGATACTGATAAAACTGGTACTTTAATTAGATTTAAGGCTGACCCTGAGATATTTACAGAAACTACTATCTATGAATTTGAAGTTCTTGAAAGAAGATTAAGAGAGCAGGCATTCTTAAATGCAGGTCTTTCAATTTCTCTTACAGATAAAAGAAACTTAGAAGAAGAAAAAGGTGAAGTTTACTGCTACGAAGGTGGTATTTCATCATTCGTTGATTTTGAAACTAAAAAGCGTGGTTTAACTCCATTACACGAAGAACCAATCCATCATTTTTCTGCTGTAAGTGGTGACAGAGAAGCAAATATTGCTCTTATGTATAACGATAGCTACAATGAATTAGTTTTAAGCTTCGCTAACAATGTTCGTACTATTGATGGTGGTACTCACGAAACTGGCTTTAAAACTGCTCTTACAAGAGTATTCAATGATTATGGTAAAAAATATAATCTTTTAAAAGATAATGATAAAAAACTTTCTGGTGAAGATGTAAGAGAAGGTCTTACAGCAGTTATTAGTGTTAAATTAACTGAAGCTCAGTTTGAAGGTCAGACTAAAGGTAAATTAGGTAATACTGATATTACACCGATAGTTTCAAAATGTGTTTATGAAAAATTGTTAACATATTTTGAAGAAAATCCATCTGTTGCAAAAGAAATATTCTCAAAAGCACTTGATGCATCAAGAGCAAGAGAAGCAGCAAGAAAAGCAAGAGATAATGCAAGAAGAAAATCAGTTCTTGAAAGCAACTCACTTCCTGGTAAATTAGCAGACTGTATTGAAAAAGACTCATCTAAAACTGAAATTTACATAGTAGAGGGTGACTCTGCGGGTGGTTCAGCAAAAATGGGTCGCGACAGAATGATTCAGGCAATTCTTCCTCTCTGGGGTAAGATGTTGAACGTTGAAAAAGCAAGAGTAGATAAAGTTATTGGTAATGACAAATTAACTCCTGTTGTTTTAGCCTTAGGTACTGGTATTGGTGAAGATTTCAACATTGAAAAACTTCGTTATGATAAAATTATTATTATGGCCGATGCCGACGTCGACGGTGCTCACATCAGAACACTTCTTTTAACATTCTTCTTCAGATATATGAGAGAGTTAATTGAAGAAGGACATATTTATTTAGCACAACCACCTCTTTATAGATTAAGTAAGGGTAATAAACACCACTATGCTTATTCTGATGCAGAGCGTGATGAAATTATGGCAGATGGTACTAACTATGCTATTCAGCGTTATAAGGGTCTTGGTGAAATGGACCCTGAACAGCTTTGGGAAACAACAATGAATCCTGAAACCCGTCTTATGCTTCGTGTTACTTTAGAAGATGCAGAAGAAGCAGACGAAACATTCTCTATCCTTATGGGTGATAAGGTTGAACCAAGAAGAGAATTCATTGAGAAAAATGCAAAGTATGTTCAAAATCTTGATGTTTAATCCCCTTTTTAAAATTAAGATAAGGAAGTATTTATAAATGGACGAATTAAATAATAATGTTGAAAATGCGGGTGTAACTCAAGGTGTTAACAATCTTCCTGACCCGTATGCAAACCAAAAAATTATAAATGTTGATATTAATAAAGAAGTAAGAACTGCATTTCTTGATTACTCAATGTCAGTTATTGTTTCTCGTGCCCTTCCTGATGTTCGCGATGGTTTAAAGCCAGTTCACAGAAGAATTCTTTACACAATGTACGAAAACAATCTTACTCCAGATAAAGCATATCGTAAATGTGCTGACACAGTTGGTTCTGTGCTTGGTCGTTACCATCCACACGGTGACGCTTCTGTTTACGATGCAATGGTACGTTTAGCACAGGATTTCTCA
>RHMF01000351.1_pt1 | contig 19338 bp, 18 predicted proteins | sample 5365151 | NCBI WGS metagenome assembly RHMF01 (sample SAMN10266501, study PRJNA497801) | feces metagenome | isolation source: feces | host: Bos taurus | place: China: Prairie of Fairy Mountain | collected 2017-08-14 | reverse complement strand
GGTTTCTGTGATATGACCAGAAAATTACTGCTACTGACCATCGTCGGCTTACTGTTACTCACTATGATCGCATGCCAAGCTGCGACCACGCCAACAAGCAATCCCCTCCTTGGCATTCTTCCCAGCACGCAGAACACATCACCCACATCGCAGATACAACCTACCACGATTCTGCCCACTACGATTGCACCCACAACGCCTACTGCCACCGTCCCACCAACCGCCCAGAGGCCAACTGCCACGCACTCCTGGCCGCCTTTGGCAGAGGATGATCCTGATGCATTCAGAGGTAAAATTTTCGAATTTCCCTACGGCTCGATCAGATCCATGATTCTTTACTACAACGGAACATGCGAACTCACATATTCACCGCTTAGCAGCGACTGGGTCAGCTCACCCGTACTGACCTCTTGGTCCTTTGATGGTGTTTACCTCTACATTGGCGATATGGAGTCAGGCAACTACTGCACTTTCTTGTATGTCCCCGGAGAAACTGCTGACGAATGTAAGCTAAGACATATCTGGACTGATCATTACTATGAAAAATTTCGCGGAATGACTGATAACCAGGAGCTTACATTCGGCGGTATTCTTACATGGGACGGTTCCACCATCGTTCCCGAGCCTGCTCCCACTGAGCCGGCACCTACCACAGCACCTACCGCCCCCTCCACCTGCACACCCGTAGAGGGAGATACCGCTTGGGGAAAGTATGACGGCAAGTTTTGTACCCTTGGAGAACGGGTAGCTACGCATTCTCTTAGTCTGTATAGCGACGGAACCTTTGTGTTAAAATACATCACCGTCCATCGTCCGGATGATCGCGGAATCTGGCAATTGAAGGGAGATCTGCTGTATTTGATTGGTGTTGATGAGGAGGGCAACGAAACCGGCCACGTTTCTTGCTTCCAATATATCCCTAAGACAGACGATGAAAATTCCCATCTGATTTTCGTGAAGGGAACCAACGATTTGCCCAACCTGGCTAATTGTCAGGACGGCATACAATCCAGTTCTTTCGGCTTCATAATCAAACCAAAGCATTAAATACAACAGGCGTGCAGCCAAAGCTGCACGCCTGATTTATATTCAGAAGGTTGCCACATCGGGCACTGCAGGCTGGGCAGGCTCCACGGAGATGGCAGTGAGCACGGGACCCAGCTCGCCATGGTACAGCGGATGCTTTTCCGCTGTAATGCTTGCCTCCACCATGACCCAGCTTCTGGGCTCCAGGCGGGCAGCATCGGCATACAGGCAAGGAACACCGCAGAACTGGATATCATCCTCGCAGCAGGTCATGACAAAACGGCCGGGGGCAAACATGCCCTTCTTCTCCCGCCGCAGCATGGCCACCTGGCCTTTGAAGCGGACGGTCTTTCCATGGTACTTTTGGCACTCCTCGGTCATATCCCGATACCAGAGGGCAAAATCCTGGTCCTTCACATCAATGACGGGGGCATTGATATCAAAGGGCAGCGGATCCTCGATGTCATCAAACTGGGTGGTACCATCGGTGAAATCATACAGAATGTCCACGTTGCGGCTTGCCTGGCGGGCCAGCTTGTGCAGAGGCATTACATCCGCGCTCTTTTCCAGGCGGTTAAATACCACCATCTGTGCGCCCATCAGCTTGTCCATCACCAGATTGCGCATATTGGCGTTGTAGCTGAAAATAGTGGTGGAATCCGCAAACATGACCTCCTGGGCCACCTCCCAATCCTCCGGGAAGCGGGAATAAAGTTCGCCCACAGGCTGCATGCCGTTCAGCTCTGCAACCACACGCTGTGCCTTGTACTTCTTTGCCAGGGCCTGCAGCTGCTTGGTGGTGACCGTCTGCTGGTCCAGCACCTCAATAAAGACCTCTTTATGAGGATAGGTGGAAACGTCATACTCCTCCTCGCCCTCTTCAAATACCAATAGCAGCGTACGCTCTCCGGCATTAAAACGCTCATCCTCAAAGGTCTCCTGGATGAATTTGGTCTTACCGGAATCCAGGAAGCCGGTGAATACATATACAGGGATCTGAATCATAGTTATACTCCAAACAGCTTCTTCACATCATCTTCTGCCAGCTTGCTGCCGATGACACACAGCTTGCCGATCACATCTGCAGAGCCCATGCGGATATTATGCTCCTGGGGCACATAGTCGAAATGGATCCAGCCGCCGTCGGTACAGGGCACGATACCCTTGGCTCGCAGCACCATACCAAACAAACCGGTGTCCAGGCAGTGCAGAGCGGTGCGAAGCTCAGCCACGGTGTACTTTCTGGTGGTTTCCACGCCCCAGGAGGTGAACACCTCATCGGCATGGTGGTGGTGATGGTCATGACCGCAGGAGCAGTGCTCGCCGTGGTCGTGGTGATGATGATCGTGGTGATCATGGCCGCAGGAGCAGTGCTCACCGTGATCGTGGTGATGATGATCGTGATGGTCATGGCCACAGGTGCAGTGTTCGCCGTGGTCATGGTGATGGTCATGATGATCGTGGCCGCAGGAGCAGTGCTCACCGTGATCGTGGTGGTGGTCATGCTCCAGCGCAGCAAGAGAAACTGCCAGGCTGGCCTTGCCTTCCATGGCCTCCAGCAGCTGTGCGCCGGTCAGCTCATTCCAGGGCGCTGCCACGATGGTTGCCTCGGCATTATGCTCCCGGAGCAGTGCCATGGCCGTATCCAGCTTGGCCTGGGGAACGGAATCGGTGCGGGAGAGAATGATGGTGGATGCGGTTTCGATCTGATTGTTATAGAACTCACCGAAGTTCTTGCTGTAGATTTTGACCTTGCCTGCATCGGCAACAGCCACGGTAAATCCGAGAACAACCTCATCGTTGGTGACCTTCTCCACAGCAGCCACTACGTCGCTGAGCTTGCCCACGCCGGAGGGTTCGATGACGATGCGCTCAGGGGCGTACTCTGCGATGACCTGCTTCAGTGCCTTGCCAAAATCGCCTACCAGGCTGCAACAAATACAACCGGAGTTCATTTCTGTGATCTGAATACCGGCATCCTGCAGAAAACCGCCGTCAATGCCGATCTCGCCAAATTCATTTTCAATCAGCACCAGCTTCTGGCCCGCATAGGCTTCCTGGATCATTTTCTTGATCAATGTGGTCTTTCCGGCGCCCAAAAAGCCGGAATAAATATCGATCTTTGTCATGGTCGGATACTCCTTTTCAGGTAATTTTCTATATTCTACCACATCCGCCTGTTTTTTTCCACAGTTTTTTGAAATTTTCCCATGCAAAGGCCCGGAATGGCGAACCACTCCGGGCGAATATCATGGAATTGGGATCAGAATCATCCGGTCCGGTGCCGGTTCACTCTCCAGGCCATTGGCTGCGCGGATCGCTTCCACGGAGGAGCCGTAGTGTCGGGCCAGCTCCCAAAGGCTTTCCCCGCCCGGTCTTCGCAGCACCAAAGCCGGTCTGTCCGGATCCTGCAGAATCGGCTCACCAGGATTCAGCTGTGTGAGCATCGGGATGGTATGCTCTGCCGTTGTGATCCGTTCTGCGGTACAGGAACAACGAAGCCTTGTCCCTTCTCCGGTCATGTGACAAACCGGCTGCTGATCCGGCCAAACAACAACGTCTACCCTGCAGGACGCATCTGCAGGCAGTTCCGTGCGGCTGCAGCAGCTATATTTTTCCGCCCGCAGCACATTGTTTTCGTCATAATAAATCAGCTGCATGCAGCCGGGCAGTTCCGCAACGGCCATGTCTCCTTCCCGATAGACCACCGGATGATCCGGCCAATAGGTCAGATCCACCATATTGACCGCAGGGATAGGTATGTTTGTCGATACCTCCACCGGCTGCCGCGCATGCTCCAGAATTCCCTGCAGAAACAGCGTTTCCGAGTCTGTTTGCAGGACAGTTTCTGTGCTGAAGGCATCCTCCGCCACCTCGATCAGGCACCGGTCAAAAATCACATACTGTGCCATGATGCCGCACTTGATGTGGATATGACCCTCCAAAAGTTCTGTCTCCAGGCTGGAAATGGCCATCATCACCTGTGCCGTGGCTTCCTTGTCGTAATCTGCATCCAGGTCCGTAAACTGTGCAAAAGGCAGTTCACACTCCTCACTGATCAGCCGCTCATCCTCCGACAAATACACCAGGTGAATGCGGCACTGTCCACGGAACACCGCCTTTCCTCCCAGGGCAGACTGCTCGGTAACGTTACACCGGGCCTCGCAGGCCAGGATCTTTTTTGGGGCAGGTCCGCTGATAGGCAGTTCTTCCTGCACCAGGAACAGCTTCTCCCCTGCTTCTTTGCGCAGCTGCATGGGATAGTGCCTGCGCAGCAGCTGGACAGCGCCCGTGTCCTCCGGTGGCGAAACCACCTGCACTGTGGTTTGCTGCAGCGATTCACACATCAAGCTGACGGTGGTGCGGATCATCATTTTTCGTGCCGACAGCATCCGGGCATCCAACTCCCGTAGGCAGCAGCAAGCCCGTATGACCCCTTCCTGATCTCCGCCGGCCGTATCACATCTGGATTGGAACGGGATCCACACTTCCATGCTTTCCGGTTTTGCGCCCTCTTCCGGAAGGTACAACACCCAGGCTGTGATCCCTCCGGTCAGAAGAACCCCATCGGTTCGCCACTGCTTGCTGCGAAGCACCGGTTGTCCCCAGGCGCACAAAATCCTGCTGATATCCGGCATCTGCTCCGGCAGGCGCACCTCCTGGGTCTGTTCCTGATGATAGACCTGCGCAAGGGTCTGCTGCAGATAGGTGCAGGATCGGCTATTCCATTGCAATTGCATGCCATTCACTCCTTTTGGCTGTCTGTGATGGTAATATTTATGCGTGATTCCGGGAAATATGCCTACCTTTTCTGCAGGATCACACCTCCCACGATCATTGCCAGCACCCCAATACAGCCACACAAAAAACCGGATTCAAAGCATACAGCCAGCAACATACCCACACCAAAGCCCAGCACCGCTACAGCCCACACCTGATCTCGTCTGCACATAAAAAACACCCCCGTGGCAAGCTTATGCCTGCACGGGGGGTTATTTTACCTCAGGATACCGTCTCTGCATCCATCATTTCCTTGCAGGCTGCAAGCACCTGGGCAAGAATGGGAACGCAGACCGTTTTGCCATAGCCGGCATCTTCCACCGCAACGATGAAGGCCAGGGGATATGCTTCATCCATAGTAAAACCGGTGAACATCGCATAAGACAGCTGATCTCCATCCACCTCTCCGGTTCCTGATTTGGCACAGACCGTGAGGCCGGGGAAATGGCTGTCGCCATAGTTGTTTACCACGTTATTGCGCATATATTGCTGCAGCTGCAGGGCCGTCTCCGTGGACATGATCCGCTGACGCTGTTCTGTGGATGCCACATACACCGGCGCACCATCCTGGCTAATGGAAGAAACCACATAAGGGCTGACACCCTGGCCGCCGGCTGCAACCGCACCGATAAAGGTCAGGAAGGTGCAGGGATTGATCTGATCCTTATGCTGGCCAATGGCGGTCCAGGCCAGTTCTACCGGTGCCAGTTCGGTCCGGTCCATACTGCCCTGTGCGGTGGTAATGCCGTCAAATTGCAGCTTGTCCAACACACCAAAACGGGCAGCATAATCCAAAAGAACTTCCTGGCCCAGCAGCATCGCCACCTGGGCATAGGCGCAGTTGCAGGAGCGCTGCATGGCCGTCTTCAGATCCAGAGTGCCGTGGGGGATCTCGCAGGTGACTTTATCCGTTCCAAATTCCAATACACCGGTGCACTGGAAGCGCTCATGGGCAATGGTATCAGCGTGTTCCAGGGCAGCGGCGGTGGTGACCACCTTGAAAATAGAGCCCGGGATATACACGCCCTGGGTAAACCGGTTGAGATACACACCGTCATAGAGGTCCGGCTGACCGGCAATGTCCGGCACATGATCCGGATCGAAGGTGGGCGTGGACACGGCACAGAGTAATTCGCCGGTCTTATAATTATATACAGCCACCGTCCCTTTATAAGCTCCCAGCGCTTCCAGCGCAGCCTGCTGCACCGAATGGGAAAGGGTCAGTGTCATAACGCCACCGGTTCCGCTGTAGCTGTAAAGGCCATTGAGATCATCGTAACCGGACAACTGGGACTGGTAATGCGCAAGCGCCGGTGCCTGAATATTGCCGGCCCGATCCCCCAACCAATGCAGGGTAGACATACGAACCATGGGATCTTCCCCATAGCTGCGTTGCGGCTGGAGCTGCAGCAGGCACATTCCCTCCCGGTCCACAACGCTGCCCCGGGCAGGCAGCTGCTGACTTCCCTGGTAGATATGACCGTTTCCGGGATGCATCACCCAGGAATGGGCATTGCGGGCATAGTCCCGGACATACAGCGCCGTACCTCCTGCCAATACCAGGATCAGCAGCAACAGGACCCATGCTCTTTTTCCGATTCTACGCATCCGCCGCCCTCCTTCCGGGGATCTTTACAGCAAAACTGGCATTTTGGCGGGTGTCGGCGGCTTTGATAAAGGCAAGTAGTCCCCAAACGCAAAGCATACTGCTGCCACCGTTGGACAGCAACGGGAAAGTCACACCGGTCAAAGGCAAAACATCCACCGTTCCCAAAACATTGAAGCAGGTCTGCACCAGCATGATCCCGGCAGCGGTGCAGCTGCTTATGATATAAAAGCTACTGCGACCGGCCGCCGCACTGCGAAGCGCAAACAACGCAAATACCAGGATGCAAAGAATCAAAAGTGCCATCATCACAAGGCCCCATTCCTCGCACACCGTGGCAAAGACTACATCCGAATCCGCCGCAAACAAATATTTCATCCTGCCACGGCCCAAACCAAGGCCAAAGAGGCCGCCGGAGGCGCAGCAGATCAGCGACTGGGTCTGCTGATATCCTGCGCCAAAAGGATCCTCCCAAATGTGGCCCCATGTGGCAAATCTGCGCAGGGCGTGGGGCGCCATTTGCAGGGCGATCACTCCGGCAAAGGCCAAAGCTGTAATGGCCAGAGCCACTGTTCCCACACTTCCGGAACGCAGATACGAGATCAGCAGGAAGGCAAAGAAGAATACCAGGGCCGTTCCAAAATCGTTCATCAGCGCCAGGCAGGCGCACAAGGCAATGGTGTAGGCGATCAAAAGGATCAGATTACGCTTTTTGACCAGGCGATCCGTGGTGGAAGCGCCCACATATACAAAACAGATCTTTGCCAGTTCTGACGGTTGCAAAGAGATTCCTCCCAACACGATCCAGTTTTTGGCACCGTAATAGGTTTTTCCAAAAAGGAGTGTCAGGATCAAAAGGCCCATACCCGCGGCAGCTGCAAGATAGCGGATCCGTTTGGCGCGGCCCAGGTCCCGCAGGCTCCAGCCAACACACAGATACACCACCACGCCCAGCACCATGGCGGCCAGTTGCTTGACCGTTTCTGCCGGTGTTACGGTGCTGATCACTGCCATACCCATGGAGCATAGGAAAAATGCAAGGGTCTCCAATTCGAAGGCCGGACGACGGATGGCAAAATAAAAGAACAGCAGCATCCATTGCAACGCAACCAAACCGCCCCAGCTGAGCAGTAGTCTGCCGGCATAGACATCCTCCTTCAGCCAAAACCCCAGGCAGCAGGCAAGCTGAAACACCGTCAGCAACAGCAAATAGAAAATACTGCGTCCGGCACTGGAGGCTTTGGTGCGCAAATAGGAAAAGATCTTCTCCTGCCTGCGGTTTACCGGGAGAAAGGACAGTTCCACATCGCCAAATTCGATCCGGTCGCCTTCCTGCAAGGCGCTGATTTGCACTACGTTTCCGTTGACCCGAATCCCACCGGAAGAATCGGTATCACTGATGGTCCAGCTGCCGTCATCATATCGGGTCAGCACCGCATGATTGCGGGACACCTCCGGCAATTCCAGAACCACATCGCAGTTCCGACTGCAACCGATCACATTTTCCCAGTGGGTGATGGGCAGACGCTGTCCGTTTGGCAATACGAACCAGGCCCAAATTTCCGGCTCTCTGCGGAACGTAAGCAGCGGCCAGGCACAGCCCAGTACGATCCATGCGCCCAAAACAGGCGCAGCATAGCGGAGGATGGCAATCAGCACATGGCTGAAGGTAATGATATCCGGTTGTGCAGTCATGGCCGTCCCTCCTGTCTTTCTTTACTATTACCATACCACAAATCCCGGAAAAAATCAAATTTCCTCTTTTCTAAATTTCCCCTGTATGCTATACTTTTGTCAGGCAGAAATGCCCACGGGATATCCCGTGGGCATACGATCCTATTGCGCTTCCAGGCAAAAGCTGCCAAACAGCTGATTCCACTGTTCCGTCAGATCCCCGGACACAGACTCCGGAGCCATGACCAGCAGACAGTAATGATAGGCGCCATCATCCAGCACGGCTGCCCGGCAAAGCAGATCCGTGCCCTCCCCCGCTGCTGACCACACCCAATCATACCGGTCATGGTCACCGCAGGAGCTGCAGACAACCGTCAGGTGATCCGGCGCAAAGCCGCTCAAACCCATGATCGTGGCTGACAGATCGCCGGACTGCCGGGTCTGAAGCAGAATGGAGTATTCTCCGCATTCGTACAGCAGATCGGGCCCGGCCGATAAGGTTGAGCGGACAGCATCTGCCGGCATCATCAGCACAACGGGCCGTATCGGCGCCGGAGCCGGCTCTGTGTGAGCGATTACGCCCAATGTTTCAAAGGTCTCCACCGCGCTGCAGCCGGGAAGCAGCAACAAACACAACAGCCAGATACACCATTTTTTCACTGAAATCCCTCCAAAAAGGAAATATTGATATGAAATACTTACTGTACTATCTGATTCTAATCAATGTGGCGGCATTCCTGTTTATGCTTGTGGATAAAAGAAAAGCCATCCGCAAACGTTGGCGCATCCCTGAACGGGTGCTGCTGGGACTTTCCTTCATCGGCGGCAGCCTGGGCGGTCTGCTGGCCATGCAGCTGTTCCGCCACAAGACCAAGCATCTGCAGTTTGCCATCGGTATTCCCGTAATGCTGGTGTTGCACATTGTTTTGGGTGTCGTAGCATATCTGTATCTGTGACAAAAAAGATCCATCCCTCAAGGGGATGGATCTTTTTTACATAAACAAAAGCAAAACCAGCAAGGCCATGTCTGCAAAGCAGGAGATGCTCAGCACCAGCATGCCCGGTGAGAAGCAATAGCGCTTGAGCTGCCAGGACAGCAGTTTCTCCCGGGTCCACCAGGCGATCATACTGCGGTATTTGATCACCACGATCACCAGCGCAGCCAGGAAGAAGGCCAGCAAAATTCCATACAGCACCACATCACCCAACCCATATGGAAGCAACTGCAGCAGGCGGGTCAGCACATGAGCAAAGAGCCAGTTGTTGATCATATGCAGCGCGATGGCCCAGACAATATGATATTCTGACGCAACGTAACCCATAATCAAGCCGGTGTAGGCCGCGAAGGCTGCCTGCAAAGGACTTCCGTGGAACAAACCGAAAAACACCGCGCTGAGTAAAATCGCAAATTTCTTTCCCGCAGGCATCAGGCTTTGCAGGATCAAGCCACGGAAAAGCAGTTCTTCGAACATCGGTGCCAGGATGCAGACATACAAAAACATACCAAAGTAGTCGGTACTGACTGCATTATGCTCCAAATATTCCATATAAGAGATATGAAAATAGCCCAACAGCCAATCCAGCAGCTGCACCGCCAGCTGATATAGGGCCTGCCCGGACATGAACAGCGTCAGCAGAAGACAAAACCGACCGGGGCGCATAGGTCTTCCCTTATGACGGAACACCTCGCTGAGTCCGCGGGGTTTGCGCCAAATCAGCAATATCAGCAAGCTGATGGCCACTGCCAGTACATATCCCCAGCCGGAATAACGCTGGGTGATCTGCTGCAGCTGCCCGGGCAATGCCTGCATCAACTGATCCAACACTTCCTTTCCGGTGCATCCGGATGCAAGCAGAGGATTGATCTGACGCAGAATAACCGGCACAAGGCCAAGAAGCAGAACAAACATGACCGCCACATTCATGATGGCCTTGTAGATCAGCAGAGAAAAGCCATGACGATTCCCCAAACGCAGAAGCGTACGATCATTCATAGCATCGCTCCCAGTACCGCTTCGGCACATACAATACCGTCAATGGCGGCCGACATGATGCCGCCGGCATACCCTGCGCCTTCACCGCAGGGATACAGTCCCTGCAGAGATACAGACTGCTTGTTTTCTCCGCGAAGGATGCGGATCGGAGAGGAACTACGGGTCTCCGGAGCGGTGAGCACCGCATCCTGGGAAGCAAAGCCACGGAGATTGCCATCCAGTTTGGGCAGTGCTTCCTTCAGGCTTTCTACGATTTTCTGAGGCAATACCTGCTGCAGATCGCACCAGGTCACACCGGGACGATAGGTGGGTTGTACCCGACCGGGACCGGTACTGGGCCGTCCGTCCAAAAAGTCGCCCACAAGCTGCGCAGGCGCCCGATAGCTGTTGCCGGCAACCGCATAGGCCCGTTCCTCGATCTGGCGCTGCCATTGTACACCGCCCAAAACACCTTCGAAGGGGATGTCGTCGGGATGAATTGTGACCAGCAAAGCAGCATTGGCATTTTCGCCTGCGCGGCTTTCATAGCTCATACCATTGGTGACAATGCCCCCTTCTTCCGAAGTCGCCGCAACCACATAGCCACCGGGACACATGCAAAAGGTATAGACCGTGCCATCCTGCAGATGTTGCACCAGTTTATAGTCTGCCGGAGGCAGTGCGTGATTTTCACAGCCATACTGGGATACATCAATGAGGCCCTGCTTATGCTCGATGCGCACGCCCATGGCAAAGGGCTTTGCCTCCATGGCGATGCTTCGCTCGTGAAGCATGGTAAACGTATCCCGGGCGCTGTGGCCGATGGCGAAGATGGCGGTATCGCATTCCAGGATGCTGCCGTCTGCCAGCTTCAGACCGGTCAGCCGGCCATCATTGCCGCAGACATCCACCACCTGGGTATTAAAGCGCACCTCTGCGCCAAGGGAAAGGATTCTTTGGCGCAGATTCTGTACCACATGCAGCAGCACATCCGTGCCCACGTGGGGTTTGGCATCGAAGAGGATGTCTTCCCCTGCTCCAAATTCCACGAATTTTTCCAGGATCCAGCCGATGCGGGGATTATTGACGCCGGTGTTCAGCTTGCCGTCCGAAAATGTGCCGGCGCCGCCTTCACCAAACTGGACATTGCTTTTTGGATCCAACTGGCCGGTGGCCCAGAAGAACTCCACCTTTTCATGGCGGGAGACCGCATCCTCACCCCGCTCCAGCACGATGGGCTTCTGCCCTGCCATTGCCAGGATCAGGGCCGCAAACATACCCGCTGGACCAAAGCCGACCACAACCGGGCGCTTGGCCGCAGGCGCGGTGGCCTTGGGCGGCTTGTAGTAAGAAATCGGCGCAATGGCGGCCCGTTTGCAACCGGAGAATTTCAGCACTTTGTTTTCATTGCCGTCCACCATCACATCGATGGTATAGACCACCTTCACATCCGGTTTTTTTCGGGCGTCTATGCTGCGACGGACAATTTTTATCTGTCGGATTTTGGAGTTTTGTACCTTCAGCAACCGGGCTGCTTCATAGCCCAGCTGGGCCGGATTATGCTCCGGAGGCATGGCGATTTCTCTGATACGAATCATTGATTACTCCTTTCCGGCATGCGCACCGGCACAACGGCCGGAAGACCAGGCCCACTGCAGATTGAAGCCGCCGCAATCGCCGTCAATATCCAGCACCTCACCGCAAGCGTAGAGGCCGGGCACGATGCGACTTTCCATGGTTTCAGGGTCAAATTCGCCGGTCACAATGCCGCCGGCAGTCACCTGGGCAGAATCCATGCCCATGGGTTCAGTCAGCGGAACGGACAGTTCCAGCGCCGTCCGGCAAGCCTTTTCCAGTTCCCAATCCTCCAGCTGGCGGATCGGGGCATGCAGAGAGATCCCTGCCTCCCTGACCACCACACGACCCAGGCGGTTATGAAGAATTCCGGTGAAGAGATCCTCCGCTGCCAGGTTTGTTTCCCGCTTTTTCTGCAGCATAGGCAGAATCTTGTCCGAAACCTGCATATCCGGCAGCAGATTCAGCCGGCAGATCCATTTCCCCTTTTCCCGGCACACATCCCGGGAAACTTCAAAGATCACAGGGCCAGACAGACCATGCTCGGTGAATTGGATCTCTCCCCTGCTGGAAGCATACAGTTCCTCATTCCGGAAAATGGCCACATGGCACTCCGCCCGGACGCCCTTGAGACTGGCGCAATGGGGCCAGTCGGACTGCAGCTGTACCAGGGTGGGGCGCAGCTTGGTGCAGTGATGGCCCAGCTTCATCAGCAGTTTATATCCGGACATGGAGCCACCCAGCTTGGTGCCGGCCAGGCCGCCGCAGGCTATGATCAGCTTGTCACAGACATAGCTTTCATCGCTACTTTCCACGGTGAAACCTGGGTTGTTGCTTCTGATCTTCGTCACCTCAAAGCCTGTCAGTACCTGAATATTGGGTTTTTGGAGGGCAAAACGCAGCACATCCAGCACCGAATTGGCCTGATCGGAAAACGGATAGATCCGGCCGGATTCCTCTGCCACGGTGCAAAGGCCCAAATTTTCGAACCATTGCAGCGTTTCCTCAACATCGTATTTCTCCAGGGCCGGGGCAGCAAATTCGGGCTGATCGCCATGATAATTGCAGCTTACCTGCAAGTGACGATTAGACAGATTACAGCGGCCGTTGCCGGTGGCCAGCAGTTTGCGGCCCAGGCGGGCCTGGCGTTCAAACAACACTACCTGCACATTTTCATTTTCTGCGGCAGAAAGCGCTGCTGCCATGCCCGAGGCGCCTCCGCCAATAATTCCGACGATCATACTTGATCCCCCTGAAATTGCATATTTTGCTTATTATACAAGATTTTTCCCCCATGTACAAGAAAAAGTTCTTCCAAACAGGGAAAACTTGTGCTATAATCCCCTTTGGTGATACAATGGATCGGAAAAACATCGATAAAATTGCCAAAACTCCGGAAGATCGGCTGCTGCTGGCCAAAATATGGGACAAAATCAGCGCCGGTATGCACCGCAATATTCTTGCCAGCACCTGCTTCCTGTCCCCCAGGGAGCTGGAACTGTGCCGGTATTTGTTTGGACAGGCAGAAGGTCTGACTGCCTTCGGCGGCTATGAGGACGCTGAGCGCAAAATGCTGGTGTGGATGCCCGATTACATGGATGAATCCGCGGTTTGGGAAGCAGACGGGCCTTTGGTGTGTCTGCGGGCAACCTTTTGGGAAGGCGATTGCCCCACCCACCGGGATTTTCTTGGGGCGCTGATGGGCGTGGGGATCGGACGGGAAACCGTTGGCGACATATGTGTGGGCAAGGATCACTGTGACTTTTTCGTCACGGCAGACATCGCTCCCTATGTGCTGCAAAACTTTCTGTCTGCGGGACGTACCCACCTGCATTTGGAGCAAATTCCTTTGTCTCAGCTGCAAATCGCCGAGCCTGAGGTGCAGGAAATCCGGGATACGCTGGCATCATTGCGGCTGGACAGTGTGATCTCCACCGGTTTTCGCATCGGTCGGAGTCTTGCCGCGGAATACATCACCTCCGGACGGGCTGCCATCGACGGTCTGCCCTGTGAAAAACCGGACAAAGCTGTGGCCGAAGGGATGAAGATCTCTGTTCGTGGCCTGGGCAAGATCAAAGTACATTCCGTCAGCGGCCAGACGAAAAAGGGCCGAATTTGGGTGGCCATCCACCGATATGTGTGAGGTAGTGTATATGAACATGGACGAAGTCATTGCAAGAATCAATGCCCTGGCCCACAAAGCCAAGAACGAAGGCTTGACCGAGGAGGAAACTGTAGAGCGCGACAAGCTGCGCCGCATCTACATTGATTCCGTGGTCGGCAATCTGAAAGGTCAGCTGGAAAATACTACCATCGTCTACCCCGACGGCACCAAGAAAAAAGTAAGACATAAATAAAACGGGGATAATCATTATAAAAAGAAAGCTTTTTACCTTACTGGCCGCAACTGTTGTAATGATCCCGGTGTTTTCCATGGTTGGCTGCTCCTCCGAAGGAGCACCCAATGCGAAGTATGATGTTGTACTCTGCTCCGGCAAGACCGAAAATGGCGATCATTATCAGCTGGTAGGAACACAAACAGAAAGCACTTCCGGTGTCAGCATCAAGATCGGTGTCCTGAAAAACGGCAACTGGTTGATCCCGCTAAGCAGCGACTCCCGCTTCCTTGGCGATGATGGTCTTTTCCACATCCGGGATACCAGTAACCCCGTCCCCAAGTATAAGGCTGTGGATCTTTATTCCGTATCCGGTGTTTTCACCTTTATGAACAACGGCTCCTTCCTGATGGAAAGCTATACCTTCCAAACCCTGGGCTACGATAAGGGAGAATATATTTTCCTCAGCTGCGTCAAGAAGGACTATATCGCTGTAGACCTCAGCAAATATCACTTCCCTTCCATCGACAGAGGACTGTATAAGGACAGTTTCACCGACAACGGCAAAGTGATCGGCTACGACTACAACAATATCAGTGGCCGCTACGTCTGGTACCTTCTGGATATTGATAATCTGTCCCTGACGAAGATCGCCAGCGATATGAAATGCTGCCCCAGCGCACCGCTGTCCGATGGTCTGTTCTTCGCATCGGACGATTGCTTCTACAACACCTCCGGACAGAACGTCATCGATCTGAGCCACTACAACATCGTCGAAACAACGCCTATGTTCATTGACAGAACTGCCATGATCACCATTAAGAACAACGCAGGTCGAAGCTGCTGGATCCGCATTGACAAGCAGGGCAATGTAATCCAAGAAGAAATGTGTTAAGGGGATACTGATGACCGAAAAAGAAAAAATGCTTGCCGGGGAATGGTATGATGCCAATTACGACAAAGAATTATTGGCGATGCGATTAAAAGCAGAGCAGGATTGCTATGACTTTAATCACGCACGTCCGCAATCTGCCCAGCAGTTGGAAAGCCTGAAGATAATTCTCGGCACGCAGATTCCGGAAGGGGTAACAGTCCTGGCACCGGTTTATTTCGACTACGGCAAAAATACAACGTTCGGAGAAGATACCTTTGTAAATCATGGTTGCTATTTTATGGACGGTGCGCCAATTACCATTGGCAGTCATGTATTCATTGGTCCGTTTTCCGGATTCTACACAGCAAATCATCCTTTGGATTATGTAAACCGAAACAAAGGACTTGAAAAAGCGCTCCCCATTACCGTTGGCGATAACTGCTGGATTGGCGCAAACGTAACTGTCATGCCCGGTGTTACAATAGGCAGCGGCTGTGTCATTGCTGCCGGAAGTGTTGTGACCAAAGACCTGCCCGACAATTGCTTAGCTGCAGGGGTTCCTGCAACCATCAAAAAACGTATTACGCAGGAAAACTAAATAAAAAACCGTAGCGCCATACCGGTGCTACGGTTTTTATTCGTCAGAAGTTTTCCTTACAGACCCAGATAGTCCATAAACAGTGGGATCTGCATCTCCCAGGAGCTTTCGTTGTGGATGCCGCCGGGAATGATCTTCAGTACCACATTGACTCTTCTTGTCAGCAACAGCCGGGCCACGCTGATCAGCGCCTCAGAGCTGGGCGCATGATTGGGAAGTTCCACAGAGCCATAGTCAATGTAGACGGCGCTGTCGGTAGAGATGTCTGCCTTGGTCACGATATCCAGCACCTTGTCCTTGGACATCCAGAAGCTGGGGGAAATACAGGCAGCCTTCCGGAAAATGTGGTTATACTCACACACGCCATACAGCGCCATCAAACCGCCCATGGAAGAGCCGGCCAGTGCGGTATGGTCACAGTCAGCCAGGGTGGGATAGGTCTCATCGATGAAGGGCTTCAAAGTATCCACCATCCAGTCCATGTAGGTCTTGCCGCGACCGGGCACCACACCCACATCCGGGAACTCGAAATCCACGGGAGAATACTCTTCCAGGCGCTTGTTGCCCTCGTGGTTGCACTCCACCGCCACCACGATCAGTTCCTTGCCGGTACGGTCCAGGAATTCACCCATGCCCCAGGACTTGCCGTAAGTAGCATCGGAATCATAGAAGACATTGTGGCCGTCAAACATGTACAGCACAGGATAACGCTTGCCGGAGGTTTCCCAGCCATCAGGCAGGTAAATATAGGCGCGCCGTTCCACTTCACCGGAAAGCGGCGGGATCCGGATGTTCCACTTTTTGATCATAGATACTCCTCAGAGAAGGCACAAACTTCCCTTTTTACATAATCTCTCAAATAGTATAGTGATCCATCCGTCGAAAGTCAATTCACAGAGATTCCAAAGTATTTGCCTCCGGTGTCCTGATTTATAGTCAAATACACAAGGAAAAAGGGCATCTGCATTGCAGATGCCCTTTGACTGCTTTATTCCTGGGGTCTTTCGTCAAACACGATCTCCAAAACGATCTCACTGCCGGCGCGCCACACGACCACGGTAGCGCTTTGACCAGCTTCAAACTGGCGCAGGGCACGGCTCAGATCACCCAGGTTTTCGATCTTATAGCCGCCCAGTTCCACGATGATGTCCTTAGCACGGATGCCGGCCTTCTGAGCGCAGCTGCCCAGGGTGACCGTGTCTACATACGCGCCCATGGGGAAACCGTATTCCTCCGCCACGGCAGGATCCATATCCCGGACCATGATGCCCAGGTATGCGCTCTTGATATAGCCATACTGGCGCAGATCCTCCAAAATACCCACCACATCATTGATGGGGATGGCAAAGCTGATGCCTTCGATGGAGGCGCCGGAAGAGGTAGTGCCGGAATACTTGGCAGTGGTAATGCCAATGACTTCACCCTTGGCATTGAACAGCGGGCCGCCGGAGTTACCGGAGTTGATGGCCACATCGGTCTGCAGCATGTTCAGAATGGTACCGTCGGTGGAAATATCCCGGTCCATACCGCTGACATAACCGACGGTCAGGCTGGCGCTGAGTTCACCCAGGGCATTGCCGATGGCAACCACCTGGTCGCCCACCACCAGGGCACTGCTGGAACCGATGGTAACCGGCTTCAGTCCGGTGGCATCCAGCTTCAGCAAAGCAACATCGTTGGTGGCATCAGAGCCGATCAGCGTGGCAACATAATCCGTGCCGTCGTGCATGGTGACGGTAATGGAAGTAGCGCCGTCGATCACGTGATGATTGGTAACCACATAACCATCAGCGGTCAGCACAAAGCCGGAGCCGGCAGAGGTGCCTTCGTAGGTCTGCCCGCCCTCTGTCACCTTGACCATACAGGTGATGGCCACCACACTGTCCACATTCTTCTCGTAGATCTGGGCCGCGGTCAGGGTCTGGCTGGGTTTTTCCAGTTCACCGCCGTTTTCGGTGATCATGCCCCGATTTTCGTCGATCTGTTGCTGGAGCGCATCAATCTTTTCCTGGAAATTTTTGCGTTCCAGTTCGGATTCCCGCTGCACAAATGCCTTCGTCAGCGCAGCAGTCAGGCCGCAGGAGGTTAAGACCACACCAACGAGAATCAGAAGTGCGATCAGTATCTTGCCGGCCTTGGAGCGTTCTTTACGGGGACGTTCCGCAACGGGTTGCTGTACAGGCTGTACGGGCTGTATGGGCCGAGGCTGCGGCTGTGCCGGCTGAGCGGGTTGGGTAGGCTGAGCGGGTTGGGTAGGCTGAGTCGGCTGTGCATATTGAGTAGGCTGCACAGGTCGAACCGGTTGTACCGGCTGCACAGGCTGAACGGGGCGCACCGGTTGCGTCGGCTGGACAGGCTGGGCCGGCTGTACGACCTGCATGGGCCGCCAGGGCTGATGATAAGCAGGCGCAGGACGAGGCTGCGGCTGTACGGGCTGTGCAGGCTGAACCGGCTGGCCCTGAGGCTGGGGGATCTGCTCCTGCTGTTGATTCGTATGTTCCATGTTTTCCATATGCATTCTCCTTTGAGATCCATTGGCAGATGTGTCTGCCTTCCATCTATGTAAAACGACAGTTTTTTCCCATATTGTTCTTATATTAACCCATGACAACCCCTCCCGTCAAGAAAAAAATGGCGGCAGCTATTGCCGCCGCCGGAAAACTTACTTCTTGCGGAAGGACTTGCAGTCGGTGCACTGCTGATCGGTGGGGTTCATCTCATGGGTGCCCACAAGAATGGTATCCAGAGAACAGTAGTTCTGCTTGTCACAGTGATAGGCGCACTGCTGAACCGTGCATTCGATGCACTTGTTTGCTTTCTCGTTCATCTTTTTGCTTCCTCCTTCTTCTTTGGTGCAGAGGTATTATGCCCAAATTGGATTTTCCCATTCAGGCAGTTGCTTTTTGGCAAAATTTATGCTATCTTAAAATACAGATGAATCCATACCCAAATTATCATAAGGAGGACCTGTTTATGGCTATGATCGCACCTTCCATTCTCGCAGCTGACTTTGCAAATCTGGAGCGGGACATCCGCAATATTGAAGAAAACGGCGCCGATATGGTCCATGTGGACATCATGGACGGTATTTTTGTACCTAATATTTCCATCGGCATTCCCGTGGTCAAGGCCATCCGCCCGGTGACCAAGCTGCCGCTGGATGTACACCTCATGATCGATCGGCCCATCCGCTATGTGGAAGATTTCGTCAAGGCCGGTGCTGACTACGTCACCATCCATGTGGAAGCCGACCAGCCGCAGAACACCCTGGAGGCTCTTGACAAGATCCACGCGCTTGGTTGTAAGGCTGGCATCGTTCTCAAGCCCAAGACCCCTGTGGAAGCTGCCATTCCGTATCTTGAAAAGTGCGACATGATCCTTGTCATGACCGTGGAGCCCGGCTTCGGCGGTCAAAGCTTTATGGCTGATATGATGCCCAAGGTGGCCCAGCTGAAGGAGTGGATGGAGGACCTCAACCCCGATTTCCTGATCGAGGTGGACGGCGGTGTGGATGCCAAGACCCATGCTGTGTGCAAAGAGGCCGGCGCCAATGTGCTGGTGGCAGGTTCTGCCTACTTCAAGGCAACAGACAGAGCAGAATTTGTCAAGCTGGTACAGAACTAAAATGACTATAGACCGGGAGGGGCACTGCCCCTCCCCTTCTTTTTGTCTGTTTTTCACAATTTGCGGTATAAAAAGTTATGGATTTCGTTATACCGATAATTGACATTTTTCTAACTTTCCATTATAATATTTGCGGAAATTTAAGGGCGAAACTATTTCGCCTTCACAAGAAAGGAAAATTTGCCATGATTTACAGCACTGAAGTACAGCATATGTGCACCGTGGCCAAGGGTGCCTACCACGGCCCCGCTCCCATCCCCGAAGAGGGCAAG
>RHMF01000350.1_pt1 | contig 19386 bp, 19 predicted proteins | sample 5365151 | NCBI WGS metagenome assembly RHMF01 (sample SAMN10266501, study PRJNA497801) | feces metagenome | isolation source: feces | host: Bos taurus | place: China: Prairie of Fairy Mountain | collected 2017-08-14 | reverse complement strand
ATCAGCCTGACGCCATACAGTCTCTGACTGGGGCTCTACACCACCTACTGCACAGTAAGCAGCAACGGCACCATCAAGGATACGCAAGCAGCGCTCTACCTCAGCGGTAAAGTCAACGTGTCCCGGGGTGTCGATAAGGTTGATCTTGTACTGTGTACCGTTCCACTTCCAACGTGTGGTAGTAGCAGCAGATGTGATAGTGATACCACGCTCCTGCTCCTGTGCCATCCAGTCCATGGTAGCAGCACCGTCGTGCACCTCACCAATCTTGTGCGTCAGACCGGTGTAGAAGAGGATACGCTCTGATGTGGTAGTCTTACCAGCATCGATGTGCGCCATAATACCAATATTTCTGGTCAGCGAAAGATCTTGTTTTGCCATTGTGAAAACGTATTTATTAAGTCCTTACCCTAAATTAGAATCTGAAGTGAGCGAATGCACGGTTAGCCTCAGCCATGCGGTGCATATCCTCCTTACGCTTGAAAGCACCACCCTGGTTGTTAAATGCATCGAGGATCTCAGAAGAGAGCTTGTCAGCCATGGTCTTACCACCACGCTTGCGAGCGTAGAGGATCATATTCTTCATGCTGATTGACTCCTTACGGTCGGGACGAATTTCAGTAGGAACCTGATAGGTAGCACCACCGATACGGCGTGACTTAACCTCCACCTGGGGAGTTATATTGTCAAGAGCCTTCTTCCAGATTTCAAGAGCCGAGAGCTCAGAGTCAGCCATTTTGGCCTTTACCTTATCAAGTGACTCGTAGAAGATTTCGTAAGAGATATTCTTCTTACCATCATACATCAGATGGTTAACGAACTTTGACACCTTAACGTCATTGAATACGGGATCCGGGAGGACCATACGTTTTTTTGGTTTTGCTTTTCTCATTTCTTTCTTGAAAAGTTTTTTGTTTTCGTTTGGGGCTGCATTTTATGTTTTCTTCAACGTCCCCTCTGGGACATTTACTCAACCTTTATAGCTTATCCAACAAACCAAAACGTAATTTTATACTATTTTATGTTTGAGGGCTTTACCTCAGACTGCACATCGCTGCGCAGCCGCACTGTTGGGGTAAGCTTCGGCTTACTTCTTAGCTTTGGGGCGCTTAGCACCGTACTTAGAGCGACGCTGTAGACGGTTAGCCACACCAGCGGTATCCAATGTACCACGAACGATGTGATAACGTACACCAGGGAGGTCTTTTACACGACCGCCGCGCACCAATACGATTGAGTGCTCCTGCAAATTGTGACCTTCACCAGGAATATAAGAGTTCACCTCTTTCTGGTTTGTCAAGCGCACACGCGCTACTTTTCTCATTGCTGAGTTAGGCTTCTTAGGTGTGGTTGTGTACACACGAGTGCAAACGCCACGACGCTGAGGACAGCTGTCCAAAGCGGGTGATTTGCTCTTGTCCGCAAGCACCTGTCTGCCTTTTCTAACTAACTGTTGAATTGTTGGCATTTTGTTAATTTTTAATTATTTATAGTTCAATTGTTGTCTATTTCCATCGAACACGGGCATAGTCCACCTCATATTCGGGGTGCAAAGTTAGCAACTTTCTTTCGATTGGGCAACAAAACCCTCGATTTTTTTCAAAGAAAATGTGTTATATAACATTTTTCGGGCACAATCCACCCTACTTAGGCAATTACAGACCTCACTGTTCAGGAGTTCGTCCACTCCTATTAGTATATTATAGAAATACTCGAAGGCTGCGTCTGGGGTTCGTGAATTTCCTGCCTGATCCCATCAAAAAAGATGCTGGTGGCTTGATGAATAGGATAATAGAGTACGGAAGCCTCCTTATTGGATTCAGAGATTAGCGCATCGTTCTTATCAAAGAACTCGATACCAGTAATGATGACACCCACGAACAGAGCATATTTAAGCACGCCCACTGCAGCGCCAAGGAGACGATTGACCCAACCGAGACAAATGGCATGGAGTATCTTTGACACAAGCCAACCAATCATACTGAAGAGCAGGGGCACGACAACCAGTATCAGAATGAATGCCGTGACATGAGCCACCTCGGCCGACATGCCGAAAGTAGCAGTCAGCCACTCCCCTACTGGCATATAGAATGCACGGCCTATGAGCAGACCACCGATGAGACCGGCAAGACCGGCCACCTGCTTCACTGCTCCGTCGCGTAAACCACCGACAAGCCCGATAACGAGCAACACAGCGATGATGATATCAATCGTTTGCATGATATAGACATTAGATTAAACAAAACCACAGATTACGCAGACTACACGGATTAAGTGCTACGACAAAATCTGAGAAATCTGTGCAACCTGTGGTTATATATAGGATGCGAATTACAAGGTTTGCTTTACCTCAACAGTCTTGAAGGTCTCGATAATGTCGCCTACCTTAATGTCATTGCAGGCTACGAGTGAGATACCGCACTCGAAATTGGTACCTACCTCCTTCACATCGTCCTTGAAACGCTTCAGGGCATTGATATCACCCGTGAAGATAACGATACCGTCGCGAATGAGGCGAGCACGATCGCTGCGGGTAACCTTACCCTCACGCACCATGGCACCAGCCACATAGCCTACCTTGGAGATGTGGAACACCTCACGCACCTCGATGGTTGAGGTAACCTCCTCCTTGATGGTAGGCGCAAGCATACCCTCCATAGCCGCCTTCACCTCCTCAAGGGCATCGTAGATGATGCTGTAGAGGCGGATGTCAACACCAGCCGTCTCGGCATACTTGCGGGCAGCCTGTGAAGGACGCACCTGGAAGCCAATGATGATGGCTTGTGATGCTGAGGCGAGGGTAACGTCAGACTCGGATATCTGACCCACGGCCTTGTGGATAACATTAACTTGAATCTGCTCGGTAGAGAGCTTGATGAGCGAGTCGCTGAGGGCCTCGATAGAGCCATCCACGTCGCCCTTGACAATGATGTTGAGCTCCTGGAAGCTGCCGAGTGCGATACGGCGGCCCACCTCGTCGAGGGTAAGCATCTTCTGTGTACGCAGACCCTGCTCGCGCTGCAACTGTTCACGCTTGTTGGCAATCTCGCGGGCTTCCTGCTCGGTCTCGATCACGTGGAAGGCATCACCGGCCTGCGGCGCGCCATTGAGTCCGAGGATGAGCACGGGCTCGGCAGGACCAGCCTGTTTGATGCGCTGGTTACGCTCGTTGAACATCGCTTTCACGCGACCGAAGTGTGTACCGGCCAATACGATATCACCCATCTTGAGCGTACCGTTCTGCACGAGTACGGTAGCCACGTAGCCACGGCCCTTGTCGAGAGTAGACTCGATGATTGAACCTGTAGCACGCTTGTTGGGATTGGCCTTGAGGTCAAGCATCTCAGCTTCGAGGAGTACTTTCTCAAGCAAATCTTCTACACCGATACCAGCCTTGGCCGAGATATCCTGAGACTGATACTTACCACCCCAATCCTCTACGAGGAGGTTCATGTTGGCCAGCTGACCCTTAATTTTCTCGGCATCGGCATGGGGCTTGTCAATCTTGTTGATGGCAAATACCATAGGTACACCAGCAGCCTGAGCGTGGTGGATAGCCTCCTTGGTCTGGGGCATCACATCGTCGTCGGCAGCCACGATGATGATGGCGATGTCGGTCACCTGAGCACCACGGGCACGCATGGCGGTAAAGGCCTCATGACCAGGGGTATCCAAGAAGGTGATGCGACGGCCATCCTCGAGCTTTACATTATAGGCACCGATATGCTGGGTAATACCACCTGCCTCACCGGCAATAACGTTAGACTTGCGGATATGGTCAAGCAATGAGGTCTTACCGTGGTCTACGTGACCCATCACGGTTACGATGGGTGCGCGAGGCAGGAGATCCTCCTCGCGGTCCTCCTCCTCAGAAATAGCTTGTGCCACCTCGGCGCTGACAAACTCAGTGGTGAATCCGAACTCCTCGGCTACAATATTGATAGTCTCAGCGTCGAGACGCTGGTTGATTGACACCATCATGCCAATACTCATGCAGGTACCGATAACCTGAGCTACACCTACATTCATCATGTTGGCCAACTCGTTGGCAGTTACGAACTCAGTGAGCTTGAGTACCTTGCTGTCTGCATGTTCCTGAGCCATCTGCTCCTGACGGCGCTCGGCCTCCTGGGCACGTTTCTCCTTACGGTACTTGGCACCGGTAGACTTGGGCTTGTTGGTGAGGCGGGCAAGCGTGTCCTTCACTTGCTTCTGGATTTCCTCCTCACTCATCTCGCTCTTCTCAAGAATACGCTTGGCGCGCTCCTTATCGCGGTCGAACTTGGCACGGTGCGGGTCATTGCCCTTACCATTAGGCTTGCTACCCTGTGCTCCACCACGAGCGTCAGAGGCCACCATAGAACCTGCCTTATTGATATCAACACGCTCATTCTGTATGCGGTTGCGTTTCTTCTTCTTGCCATCGCCTTGTCCTACAGCAGCACCTGCGCCTGCAGGCTTCGAAGCCGTCTGCTGCTTGCGCTGCTGCGCTTTCTCCTCACGCTCTTTGCGCTTCTCCTCCTTCGATTTTTTCTTAGGACGAGTCGATTGGTTGATAGCCGATAGGTCTACCTTACCCACAACGTTTATCTTTGACACGAATTCGGGGCGCTTCACAGCGAACACCTCATCCTCTGCAGGTGCGGCAGACTGTGGTTCATCCTTGACAGGCTCAGCAGGTTCAACCTCCTCGGGAGTCTCCTCTACAACAGCTACAGGAGCCATCGGTTCAGCCACCTCCTCTTTTGCAGGAACAGGAGTCACTTCCACTACAGGCTCGGCAGGCTGCACGGGTTCCTCCTTCTTGGGTTCTTCCTTCTTGGGAGTAGCTTCCGCTTGAGGAGTTTCCTTCTTTGGTGTGTCAAGGTCAATCTTACCCACAACCTTGAAAGCGAGCTTGGCGGGTTCCTCCTTCTTGGGTTCTTCCTTCTTAGGAGCAACCTTCTTTGCTTCTTCTGCCGATGCGGCAAACTTTGCCTCCTTCTTACTGTCTAAGCGTTCGCGCTGTGCCTTCTCGGCTTTCTGGCGCAGGTCTTTGTCTGAGCTGAATTGAATGACGAGGAGTTCGTACTGCTCATCAGTAATCTTGGCATTCAGCGAGTTCTCGACCGTATGTCCCTTTTTCTGCAGGAAATCGACACACGTCTGCAATCCCACATTCAGTTCTTTCGTTACTTTACTTAATCTTGGCATTCATTTTGCTTTTTTTGTCAACGGTCAACAGCCAACGGTCTATCGAACCATGCGATTAGACTGTTGTCTGTTGTCTGTTGACTGTTGACTACTTTTAATCCTCATTCTCAAACTCGGCACGGAGGATAGCGAGTATCTCGTCCACGGTATCCTCTTCCAAGTCGGCCTTCTCAATGAGCATTTCACGGGGAGCATTGAGGACACCCTTGGCAGTATCAATACCAATAGCGCGTATGGCATCGATTACCCACTGGTCAATCTCATCGGCAAATTCATCGAGATAGATATCTTCCTCCTCGTTCTCATCGTCAAGTTCACGGAACACATCGATAGTGTATTCGGTGAGCATACTGGCAAGTTTGATATTCATACCACCCTTACCGATAGCCAATGATACTTGGTCGGGCTTGAGGTACACCTCAACCTTACGCTCCTCCTCGTTGAGAATGAGTGACGACACGGTAGCAGGGCTCAGTGCACGCTTGATAAAGAGCTCTATATTGGCAGTATAATTGATAACGTCGATATTCTCATTACGCAACTCACGCACAATGCCGTGAATACGCGAACCCTTCACACCCACACAAGCGCCTACAGGATCAATACGGTCATCATATGACTCTACAGCAATCTTGGCACGCTCACCAGGGATACGAGCAATACGCTTGAGTGTGATAAGTCCGTCATTGATTTCAGGCACTTCCTGTTCGAACAGGCGCTGCAAGAAAAGGGGCGATGTGCGACTCAGAATAATCTTGGGATTGTTGTTCATATTATCCACGCGCAGTATTACGGCACGTACAGTCTCACCCTTTCGGTAAAAGTCACCGGGTATCTGCTCACTCTTCGGCAACAACAACTCGTTGCCTTCATCATCGAGGAGCAATATCTCCTTCTTCCATATCTGATACACCTCGGCTGCAATGATGGTACCCTCCAGATCTTTGTACTTATTGTACAGGCTATCCTTCTCCAGTTCCAGGACCTTAGATGCCAAAGTTTGACGCAAAGTAAGAATAGCACGACGACCAAATGAGAGGAACGAAACCTCATCGGTCACCTCCTCACCCACTTCGTAGTCCTCGTCTATCTGCAATGCCTCGCTCAGCGAGATCTCGGCATTAGGATTGGTGAGCTTATCATCCTCCACTACCACACGGTTGCGACGAATTTCAAAGTCACCTTTATCGGGGTTCACAATTACGTCATAGTTTTCATCCGAGCCAAAAGTCTTTGCTATCACATTACGGAAGCTCTCTTCCAACACATTGATCATCGTAGTGCGATCAATATTCTTCAGTTCCTTAAACTCTTGGAATGTATCAACCAAATTGATTACATTTTCTTTTTGCTTTGCCATAGGTCCTTAAAAGTTTATTAGGTATTTCGTATATTTAATTTCATCATATTTCCAGGTATACTCCCTGTCCACCATCACAGGGCGTTTGGCCCCTTCAGGCTTTTCCTTCACCTTTACCACAACGGCAAAGTCTGTATCCTCGACACGAGTAAGCACACCACGGTACTTCTTTCCATCGCGTGCCAGCACCTCTACCTCCTTGCCTATGTGATTGACATATTGCTGCAGCACCTTGAAGGGCTGCCCTATGCCAGCCGATCCCACCTCGAGCTCGTAATCCTCCTCATCACGATTGAGGTTGGCTTCGATATGGCGGCTCAGTTGTACACAGTCCTCTATCCACACACCATCGGCATGGTCAATCTCTACCGACACGCAGTTATCTACACTCACCGCTACGTCAACCAAGAAATACTCCTTATCGACCAGCCATCCTTCTACAATTTCTCTAACTTTTTCTTTTGATATCATACGTTATAAATAAAAAAGACCCCCGAAGGAGCCCCTCACATATCATCTAAATCGTTGCAAAAGTACTGTTTTTTTTCATTCCTGCCAAATATTTGCACATTATTTTCTATTTTTGCGACAAAAATCAAGCAATCCCCCATAATTATGCGCAACAAAGCCCATCAATCAAACCGCAACTTCATGCTCGGCACCCTCGTACTGGGTTTTCTGGTCATCGGTATCGTATTCCTATTCTTCACACTTTCATACCGACTCAGCACCGACCAGCGTTTACAAGCCACCATCGCCGACACCTACCATTTTCACCTTACCCCTGCCCTCGCTCCACAAGGCTGTGCCATATACCTAAACGACAGCCTCCTTTACAGCGGCATCCCTACTACCGACACCATGCTCACCACCACCCGCACCACCGATGACAATGCCATCATTTTTGTAGACCTCACCACTGATTTCATGCAGATTGCCGACGTACCTGCCAAGCGTGGCACCTTCCGCATCATCAGCACCGAAGACGGCATTGCACTACGCGAGGAATAGAAGCTTCATCCACATCAAGCCTTAGGCGCAATAAAGCGGTAGAGATTGCACCCCACAAAATTACCTATTATCAGACAGGGATACAATATAACGAGTTCGGCCAAGTGGGCACCTGTATAAGCTACAGGAACAGTGAGATAGTAGAAGGCATCGGCCAAACAATGAGGGAAGCCACAATTGATGAAGAGCGGCACACCGAAGAGCAGCGGCAACATCTTACCTTCCCGAGCAAAGGTAACCACAGTAGTCATGATGAAACCGCAACCGATAGCCAACAAGCCTGCACGCAGAGGGCCTATAGCAAGTCGGCCCTCAAGGATAGCTTGTGCCGAAGCGCCCAACTCCATAGGCGAGAGTCGAGACAGCAACGACACCAACAAGCAGCCAGTAATATTACCCAAGAGAATCCACAACAACTTGCCGATGGCACCAAGCCAGCAGCTACGTCCCTGCTCGTCGCGTAAAGGGATGAAACCTGCCGTACCCGTATAGAGCGGCAGCTTATAGCCTACCACCGTGAGCAAGCCAAACGAAAAGAGCACAGCACCGATAATGTCAGTACAAGCCAAGTAGCCCCATCCAGCAATGCCGATGGCGATACCCGAAAGTATGGCAGAACGAAAAGTCTTTATCATCGCTTGAATTAAAAAATTTTTGCAAAGGTACGGAGATTCTACGATTTTTACTACTTTTGCAAAAAGAAAGATGCTTTGCGTTATCCAGAAACGCTACGCACTATAGGTGATTACCAAGTTCAGTTTGTAAACTTCAATTTACGCCATGCTTCTTCCTCCCCACAAAGACCCCATGGGCGCAGCTATTGCCGAGTACCACCGCACAGGACGCGCAGGCACGCTAAGAGTATTCTCCTCGCAGTTCGACGAAGATGAGATTCCCGTCAAGCAGCTTTTCCGCGCCTTCCCCGAAATGCCCACCATAGAACAGGAGGCCCTCACCTTAGCCACAGGGCGCATACTCGATGTGGGCGCAGGCAGTGGATGCCATGCACTGGCATTGCAAGAGATGGGCAAGGAGGTGACAGCCATCGACATTTCCGAGCTCTCCGTAGATGTGATGCGCCAGCGCGGCGTGCAGGACGCCCGTGCCATAGACCTCTACGACGAATGCTTTGCCGAGCAGTACGATACCATCCTGCTGCTCATGAACGGCTCGGGCATCATCGGCAACATGGAAGGCATGGAGCCCTTCTTCCGCAGGATGAAACGCCTGCTCAGACCTGGCGGCCGCATCTACATGGACTCAAGCGACCTAAAATACTTGTTCGAAGAGGAGGACGGTTCATTCCTCATCGACATCGCCGCCGACTACTATGGTCTCGTAGACTTCCAAATGCAATACAAGCAGGTGAAGGGTGACACCTTCGACTGGCTATACATCGACTTCGACACCCTTGCCTACTATGCCGAACAGCATGGATTCAAGGCCGAGTTGGTATGCAAAGGCGAGCATTACGATTACTTAACGAGGTTGAGCATTAAATAAGGTGAAAAAATAGTTTTCCGCCCGTAGTTTCTCAACAAATATTCGTACATTTGCAACATTGCTTTGGTATTATCGTTAAAAACGCAGTTCTATATGTTGACACCAGGACCTATAGGTATCTTTGATTCAGGCTATGGAGGGCTCACTATATTGTCACAGATACGCGAGCGTATGCCCCAGTATGATTTCCTGTATTTGGGCGACAATGCCCGTACGCCTTATGGCACGCGGTCGTTCGAAGTGGTGTACGAGTTTACGTCACAGGCGGTAAGGACCCTGTTCGATATGGGCTGCCAGCTGGTGATACTGGCCTGCAACACGGCGTCGGCCAAGGCACTGCGCACGATACAGCAAATTGACCTACCGAAGATTGATCCCCGCAAACGGGTGTTGGGCATCATACGCCCTACGGTAGAGTACCTTGACGAGATTACCCAAACCCGCCACGTGGGAATATTGGCCACGAGCGGCACTATCAAGTCACAGTCGTACCCACTGGAAATCAAGAAACTGTTCCCCGACATTGTGGTATCGGGTGAGGCGTGCCCTATATGGGTGCCACTGGTGGAGAATGACGAGGCGCACAGCGAGGGAGCCGACTACTTCGTACGCCGCCATATCGATAACCTGCTGGCCAAAGACAAGGAGATTGACACCATCATCCTCGGCTGTACACACTACCCTATCCTGTACGACAAGATACGCCAATACACGCCGCAGCACATCAAGGTAATCACACAGGGAGAATACGTAGGCAAGAGCCTTATCAATTATCTGGAGCGACACCCAGAGATGGATGCGCTATGCACGAAACAGGGCAGTTGCAAGTTCCTCACCACGGAGTCGGGTGAGATTTTCAAGCAATATGCCTCCATTTTCTTTGACAGTTCAATACAGGTACAGAGCATTGCGCTGAAATAGCGACATAAAACACATCTGACGATGTGACAACGAATCCCCCTGGGTTCCCTTACTTTTTGGAATGGGATGAAGATGAGCGATGCACTATCCCCATCCGGTGCAACTGATGCAGTATCTTCTTGTCTTTTCTTGACTTGCAACGCACTTTGGCGTGTGCCAAGCGATACACGTGGAAGGGAGTAACAAAGTATCTTAAGGCGAGAAGCGTGTAGCGAAATTTGTGTGATGAATTCCAAAATGAATGTGCCATGATATTAGTTGCTGTGTTTTAGTGTGCACAAAGTTACTGCTTTTTATAAAAAGCGGCAAGAATCCCTTACTTTTTTATAAAATATTTGTTAACCAAGCGTATGGGCAACCATACGGAGAATGCGCTCACGGCCAACACCGAAACAAACACGAGCAAGATATCTGTCAGTTTGACCCGCACAGGATAGGCATCGACTACGAACTGCCCGTCGCCACCCAGGCCGATAATGCCGAACTGCTGTTGCAGCAGGCATAGCACCACACCCAACACGAGACCTATAATCGCACCGAGCAGGGCAATGAGGTTGCCCTCATAGACGAAGATGCGGGCCACGAGGCTGTCGGTAGCCCCTAAGCAACGCAGCGTATCGGCATTGTCGCGCTTGTCAAGTATGAGCATCGACACCGAACTGATGATATTGAAGCAGGCTACCATCAAGATGAAGCATAGGAAGAGGTAGGAGATAAACTTTTCTATCTGCACCACTTTAAAGGTGTCGGCTTGCTGTTCGTAACGGTCCTTCACGGTAAAGCCGTCGCCCACAAGGGTAGCTATAGTGCGCTTCACGGCAGCGATGTCGGCTTCGGGATGCAGGCGCAGCTCGATGCCACTGACCTCGGCGGTATAGCCGAAGAGGCGTCGGGCATAGTCTATCGAGGTAATGATGTATGACGAAGCATAACGACTGTCATTGATATTGAATACATTGCCAGGCGAGTATAGTGGCTGGCGGCGGAAGTTGGCCAAAGGGTTCGACATGCTGACCTTCGTGCCTATCCGTGGGGCATATACCTCAATGGGATCGTAAGGCTGCACGCCTGTGCCAAGCACATACATCAGCTGCTGTCCCATTACGCCATAGTCGGCTACGTCATCGTATAGTTTGAATTGGGGACTTCCGTAGAGGATCTCCCCAATGTCAGTCAAAGCCTGGAAGTTGTCATCCACTCCCTTGATGGTGACCATCGCCTGTTGTTCCTTGTAGCGGGCCATAGCGTTGTCCTCCAGCGTGAGGCTCACTACTTGCACCCCGGGCGTGGCTTGCATGGAAGCCACCAACGTCGAGTCGGGCATGAAGGTCTTTCCCTTCGTGGCCTCAACCTTGAGGTCGGGGTCAAAATGCGTGAAGAAACTGGCGATGAGGTCGTGGAAGCCATTGAATACGGAGAGCGTACACACCAAGGCCAGCGTAGCCAGAGCCACACCGCAAACGGAGATGCCCGAGATGATATTGATGGCACCCACAGACTTCTTGGAGAAGAGGTAGCGACGAGCTATGTAGAACGAAAGATTCAACTGACAGGCAATGATTGGTAAGTCTCCTAAATATCGGAATAAGCCAAGTAGGTTGACGTCACTTGAGCAGTTCGTCGATACGTTCCAGATAGTCGAGCGAGTCGTCGATGAAGAACTTCAGCTCCGGTATGATGCGCAGCTGATGGCGCAGGCGACCTCCCAATTCGTAGCGGATGGCACGCACGTTACCGTTGAGGTTACTCACAATCTCCTCACCGCGTTCCGAGGGGAATACGCTGATGTATGCACGGGCAATGCTAAGGTCGGGGCTCACACGCACCGACGTTACTGACACAAGCACTCCAGTCATCGACTTGGCCTGCAGCAGGAATATCTCGCTCAGTTCCTTCTGAATGAGTCGGGCAATCTTACTTTGTCTCGTTGATTCCATATTTCAATTATAGCAGTATTACAGGTTACAGTTATATTTTTCTCATCATCGTCAGGCCATCGCGCAGGGGCAGAATCAGTTTCTCCACCCGCTTGTCGGCAGCAACGAAAGCATTGAATTCATTGATGGCAGCCGTCTGGCGGTCGGCAGCATAGGCTTTGTCCACCACGTGCCCATCCCAAAGCGTATTGTCGGCCAGAATAAAGGCGTTAGCAGAGGTATAGGCCAGTGCCATCTCGTAGTAGTCATGATATTGGCGTTTGTCGCCATCCATGAACACGAGGTCAAATGTCTCGCCCAGCCGAGGCACCTCTTCCAGCGCGTTGCCTATGTGGAAGCGCACCTTGTGGCCATAGGGCGACCCCTCAATCCACGGACGGGTAAAATCCTCCAATTCATCATCTATTTCATAGGTGTGGAGCACGCCATCCTCGCCCAACCCCTCGGCCATACAGAGTGCTGAGTAGCCGGTAAAGGTACCTATTTCAAGTATACGGTGCGGACGTATCATCTGCACCAGCATCTTCAGCAGACGTCCCTGCAGGTGCCCCGATGTCATACGCGGATTGAGCAGCTTCACATGTGTCTGCCGGTAGAGCGCCTTCAGATAGTCGCTCTCCTCATCCATATGGCTCAGGATATAGCCGTCTATTGCCTCCTGCTGACGAATCATAGCTGCAGCAATGCCTCTATGGCCAGCCGATACGAATCCATACCGAACCCGCCGATGACACCTACACAAGCCCCCGTGATGAGCGAGGTGTGCCTGTACGTCTCACGTTGGTACACATTGGAGATATGCACCTCCACCACTGGAGCACTTATCGCCTTGATAGCATCGTGCAGGGCTACCGAGGTGTGCGTATAGGCACCGGCATTGAAGACGATGCCGTCGCATGTGAAGCCCGCCTCATGCAACTTATTGATGAGCTCGCCCTCCACATTCGATTGGTAGTACTCGAGTTCCACATCGGGGAAGCGTGCCTGCAAAGCCGAAAAGCACGTTTCCATCGAGTCATTGCCATAAATACCCGGTTCGCGCTTGCCCAACAAGTTAAGATTAGGCCCGTTGAGCACCAACAAATGTTTCTTCTTGCTATCCATAGTTCATGCAAAGATACGAATAAACGTGCAAAATAAAAGCACGTTTACTTGAATATTTCACGGCGAGTGAGTATTTTTGCCTGCCAATATACGACAACACGTCACCGATGAGCCACACTCCCAACCCATCCAACGAAAAGCTGCTGACCCGCTTCAAGCAACATCTGATGCTTGAGAAGGCCCTGTCGGCCAATACGCTGGCTGCATATGTACACGACGTGGAAAAGCTTTTCGAGCATCTGGACACTGCGGGCATCGACCCGCGCGATGCCAAACTGGAAGATTTAGAGACCTTTCTGGCAGGCCTGCACGATAAAGAGATTGGTCCGCGCTCACAGGCCCGGATGCTATCGGGCATACGTTCTTTCTACCAGTACCTCGTACTCGACGGGCACATTACAGCCGACCCCACCCTCCTGCTCGAGTCCCCGAAAATCGGTATGAAACTGCCCGAGGTGCTCAGCATGGAGGAGATAGACATGCTCATCAATGCCATCGACCTCAGCAAACGCGAGGGGCAGCGCAACCGTGCCATCATAGAGACCCTCTACAGCTGCGGGCTGCGCGTATCGGAGGCCTGCAACCTCAAGCTCTCGGACCTATACCTCAACGAGGGCTTCATCAAGGTCGAGGGCAAGGGCAGCAAGCAGCGGCTGGTACCCATCTCCGAACGGGCCATAGCCGAGATTATGGACTATATGGCCGACCGCGCCGAGATAGACATCAAGCCTGGGCACGAAGACTACCTCTTCGTCAGCGCCCACTTCAAGAAACGGATGTCGCGCATCACGATGTTCCACATCATCAAGGAGCTGGCCGAGCAGACGGGGCTCAAGAAAACCATCAGTCCACACACCTTCCGCCACTCCTTCGCCACCCATCTGCTCGAAGGCGGCGCCAATCTCCGCGTCATCCAGAGCATGCTTGGGCACGAGGATATAGGCACTACCGAAATCTACACGCACATCGATGCCCACCGCCTGCGCTCCGAGATCATCGAGCATCACCCACGCAACAAACGAAAAACGCCCATTTCATCGGGGAAATCCGAGAAATAGGCGCTATATCTCCTATGGCTGTCCGTCAAGGCACCATCTTGCTCACTGCCATGTTTCCGTCAGAGTACTCAGTGCGCACAATGGTCACTCCGTCTGCCAGTGTCTGTATTTCCCTGCCACTCGTATCATAATAGGTCACGCCCACCACATGGGGATTGTCCATGATGTCGGGGTGCGCCCCTTCGCCCGAGGCATCAAAAGCCATACCGCTGATGGTGACATCGCTCAGGCAGAGTGTTTTGCCCGTAGCTGCCCCATTGTACCAGGGATAAATGCGCAGGTGCAGTTCCTCACCCTCCTTCAACGTCACTACAGGCTGTGCCGCCACAAGATTCATCGTATTTGACACCATCTTGCTCGGGGCATATATCGTAGTGCGTGTATTGAAGTTGTCGGTAGAGTAATACACGTGGCACATCATACCATTGCCACCGGCTCCTCCCACATACAGGCTGATGTGGTTTATCTTCAGCTCGGTACCTGCATTGGCCTTCAGGCCGAAATCGATGTAGCGTTCGGGATTGTCATCAATCTCCCCTTCGGGCCAGGCATCGCCTGTGAGCAGGTTACGCTGCGTCTTACGGTCGGGGGTCTCTCCCTCGGGAATGCCGTCGGGGTACTTCGTATAGTAATCTCCATTGGCGTCGACCCCGCCCTTGGGTGCCTGGTATCGCTGCACGTACATGCCCGTCCACGACTGGTCTATCACCGTAGCCGGTCCCGTGAGCACGCAGCCCGTATTGTCGCTGTCGAGACGCCAATAGGCCTTCACCTCCGTACCTCCCTCGAGTGTCACCGCCGTGGCCTTCACCGGCACCACAATTGTCTTTTCGCCCTGCTGTATCGTGATGGTTCCTTCCGTGGTCCCATCTTTCTCCAGCGTAAGCTGGGCATAGAAGGTCTTGACAAGCGTTGCCGCAACGTAGCTGACGCTGAGCGAGCTGGTCCAGTTTGTTTTATCCGTCGACAGGGTGATGCCCTCTGAGGCCACGATGCTCACCGCACCGCTCTCAGGAGAGAGGCTGAAACCGTTGAGCGTAAACTCCTTGCGCAATGTCTGCCCCCTATACGCCTCACCGAGGTCGGCCTCTGCCGGCGTCACGCTCAGGTCGCTCGGCAACACGATATTGTCGGCCAGGATACCTTGTGCCTTCATCATCTCGGCACATTTACGGGCCACGAGGAGCGCACCGGTGGTATTGAAGTGGGTGCTTCCGTCACCATCGAACAGGAATTCGTGGCATTTGGCATCGCCATAGCTCTCATACAATGCAGCCGTGGCTGTGGTGAGGTCAATAAACGGCACCTCCATCTCTTCGGCCACCAGCTGCATCTGGTATGCATAGTCCATGCTGTTGTCATCTTCGCCCACCTTCTGATTGGCTACCGGGCCATTTTCGGTCAGCAGGGAGAAGTTGTCGCCCAGGTCATGCTTGCCATTGCGGCGGATTTTGGAGCCTGTGAAGTAGCTGCGGCACACGGGAGCCACCAGGATGGGGTTTCCGCCCAGCGCCCTGGTCTCCTCCACATACTTACGCAGATACTCCTTATAGGTGGTCGACGGGTGCGTACCCCGGTTGTCCAGTGCCGCTGCACTGGCCTCATCGCCTATGCGTTCGTAATACTCCTTCAGTGCCACGGCATCCATGCCCCCGTGCTTCTCGTCGTTGTGGGCAAACTGTATGATGACGTAGTCGCCAGGCTGCATATTGTTCTTCACGGCTCCCCAGCGGTCGGCCTCGTTGTAAAATCCGCGCGTATCGCGTCCGCCACGCGCATAGTTCACCGAGGTCACTCCTTGGAGGAACTGCTGCAGGTACATTCCCCAGCCACGTGTCACCGTAGCCGATTCATCGTAGGGTGCCATCGTGGAGTCACCACAGGTATGCACCTTCACACCATCGGCACTCATCAGCACGAGTGCCACCAACACCAAAGGTAGGGTAAGAAATCTTGATTTCATGATATCATTCTTAGAGAGAGAGCCGTCCCCTCATCAGTGGACGGCTCTCCGTTTATACTTTATTTTCCTGACAGGTTATCACTTTACAATCTCGAGCAGCTCAACCTCGAAGATGAGTGTAGAGAAGGGCTTGATCTGTCCCATGTCGCGATTGCCGTAAGCAAGCTCCTGGGGGATGTAGAGAATCCACTTTGAGCCTACGGGCATCATGGTGAGGGCCTCGGTCCATCCGCTGATTACCTGGTTGGCGCCGAAGGTAGTGGGTTCGTTGCGGCTGTATGAGCTGTCAAACTCAGTGCCGTCGATGAGGGTACCACGGTAGTGCACCTTCACGCGATCGGTGCTGGCAGGTACTTCGCCCTTGCCTTCGGTAACCACCTTATAGCAGAGGCCGCTCTCGGTCTTCACTACACCCTCCGTCTTGGCGATAGAGTCGAGGAAGGCAACGCCCTCAGCCTTGTTGGTGCCGAACTCCTGCTCGAAGCGCTCGTTCTTGAGCTCCTCAATCAGGCGCATAGCTACCTCCTGTGCCTCCATGGGGTGCATCAGCTGCCCCTTCTCGGTAACACCGGCCACGAATCCTGCCATAAAGTTGTTCTTGTTGAGCTCACCGTTCTCACCGAACACGTCGCGAGCCACACCGGGGATGATTTGGGTAGCTACCTGCTGACCTATCTGGATACCGGTAAAGAGAGCGCCCTTCTTCTTGTCGTCGCCCACCTTGATACCCTCTTTCAGGCCCTTCACGAAGTCGCCCATATAGAGTGTGTCAACACCCATGCGGTATACGACAAAGTCCTTCAAGCCCTGTGTCTGAGCCAGTCCCATAGCGTATGAGAAGGTGTCAATCTGAGCTGTGAGGTCGGCTGTAGAGTCATTGTTCTCCTGGATAGCCTGCATCAGTGCCATGGCCTTCTCCTGTGCCTGCTCGGGCTCCATCTTGAGGCCCTTACCGGTAACGCCAGCCACGAAAGCCTCGGTGAAGTTCTTCTTGTTAAGCTCGCCGTCCTTGCCTGCGAGCATCTGCATGGTCACACCGGGGATAATCTGGTTCACCACCTGCTGGCCAATCTGTGTACCGGCAAAGTAAGCGTTCTCCTTCTCGTCGGCATCGGCAGCCTCGAGCAGTCCGCCTACAAACTCAGCCATATAGGTAGTGTCCATACCCATGCGGCCCACGAGATAGTCCTTCAGGCCCTGAGTCTGGGCCATACCGATGGCATAAGAGAGTGAGTCAACCTTACTTGCACCCTCGAGATTGGCCTTGGGAGCCGATGCACCGCAGCTAACGATAAGGCTCGCTACGAGAGCCACTGCTACTGAATAGATACTTTTCTTCATGATGTTTCTTACGTTTTTTATTTAGTTATTATAATACATTCAATAGTTCCACCTCAAACACGAGCGTGCTATAGGGAGGTATGGCACCTCCTGCGCCCTGCTCGCCGTACCCGAGGTTGTAGGGGATATAGAGCTTCCACTTGTCGCCCTCGCTCATGAGTTGCAGTGCCTCCACCCATCCGGCAATCACTTGGTTGACACCGAATACGGCAGGCTCGCCACGCTGGATAGAGCTGTCGAAAAGGGTGCCGTCCACCAGTCTGCCCTCATAGTGGCAGCGCACCTTGTCGGTAGCCTTCGGCTTGCGTCCGTTGCCCGAGGCCAGCACCTCATACTGCAGTCCGCTGGGCAGTGTCACCACCCCGGGGCGCTCCTTATTCATCTTCAGGAACATCTCGCCCTGCTCGATGGCGGCTGCATGAGCCTTCTTCTCCATCTCGGCAAAGTGCGCGTTCACAATCTGTTGTGCCTCAGCAAAGCTGACGGCAGTCTCCTTACCTTCCAATACATCGCGGATAGCTTGTGCAAAGTCATCAACATTAACCTCTGCGCCCATCTGCGCCAACTGCTGACCGATGCCAAGACCGAGTCCGTAACTAAATTTGTCCATGCTTTTAATCTCTAATTTTCAAAAAACGGGCAAATTTACGCTTTTTATCTGAATATTAACGGATTCTTGTCCCTAAATTTTGTTATTTTTGCATTTGCCCCACATAAAAAGGCCATCAGCATGGCGAAAAGTGATGATTGTTTGCCAATTTTTCAGTACATTTGCATCCCCAAATGCATACACGCATAGTATAAATAGGTAAAAAGAACGTACCCCATGTCACACGACCACATCCATCTGCATAGCGACACCACAGGTAAGAATATCCTCTCGGCCTTCTTCATCAACCTCGCCTTCACGGCGATATCGCTCATTGGCGGCTGGCTCACCAACAGCATGGCCATCATCTCCGACTCCATCCACGACCTCGGCTGCACCCTCTCCATCGCCCTGGCGTGGGTGTTCGAGCGCATAGCAGGCCACGCCCCCACCCCGCGCTTCACCTTCGGCTACCGCCGCTTCACCCTGCTGGGCGCCTTCGTCAACGCCTTCATCCTGCTCAGCGGTTCGTCCGTAGTGCTCTACGAGAGCATCGGGCGCATGGCCTCACCCGAGGAGGTCAATGCCGAAGGCATGCTATGGTTTGCCCTGCTGGCCATCCTCTTCAAGGGACTGGCCGCTTGGCGCACGTGGAGGGGCACCAGCGTCAACCAGCGCATGGTATCGCTCCACCTCCTGGGCGACTGCCTCGGCTGGGTAGCCGTACTGCTGGCCAGCATCGTGATGATGTTCGTAGACATCCCCCTGCTCGACCCCATCCTCTCCGTATGCATATCGCTCTACATCCTCTACAATGTGGTGCACAACCTCATCGTAGCCTTCCGCATCGTGCTCGAGGGCGTACCCACAGCCGTCGACCTCGCCACCCTGCAAGCCGAGGTGGCCACACTCGATGGCGTAGCCTCGCTGCGCAACCTGCACCTGTGGAGCATGGACAACGAGCACCATGCCGCCGAGGTAGTGATCACCACCACACACACCACACTGGACGAGACCGAAGCACTGAAAACCACCATACGCCACCTGCTGGCACAGCACGGCGTGACACACTGCGTGATAGAGATTAGTGGTGAAATGATTAACGGTTAACGATTAACGGTTAGTGGTGAGAGGTGAGCGGTGAGCGGTCTCCTTAATGTCCCTATCTTACGCAACCAATTTACGCAACATTTACGACGGATTTTACGCAATATTTTTGCCCCACAACTTACGGAATGCCAACCAAATAAAGGATAATTTACGCAACATTTGCATTTTACCTATTATTTTGGCAATAATATAGGAGTTGTCCAAGTCTCGGTATTGTCCCCCTAGATTAGGGGGACGAGCAAAGCGGAGGGGGTAATATCTGCGAGAATCGTACCACCTCCCCCTCTTCGAGGGTA
>RHMF01001061.1_pt1 | contig 19391 bp, 29 predicted proteins | sample 5365151 | NCBI WGS metagenome assembly RHMF01 (sample SAMN10266501, study PRJNA497801) | feces metagenome | isolation source: feces | host: Bos taurus | place: China: Prairie of Fairy Mountain | collected 2017-08-14 | reverse complement strand
GCCCACGCCGCAGAAAACAGGAATGTAGCTCGCCTTGATGATGGCGTCGCTGATGGCCTGCTGAGGCGTGAACGGATAGACGGCGAAGACAGCGTCGGCGTCGCAGTTGCGAATGATCGCCAAATCTGTGGTAAAGACGAGGGTTTTGATGCGCCTTCCGTTGATGATGATGCCGCTGGCGGCATAGGCCTCTTCCGGCATTTTGAGGATGCCGTGCCGAAGGGAGCTTTCGATGTGCGGCACATGAGACTTTTCCATAAACGACCTCCATGGCAGGAAAAGGAGTTGGCAAATGATTCATGACCATGAATCATTATAATCCGCATTTGACAACTGTACTTCAACCCAACATCAACAATTGTTGAACTTGAGTTGTTGTTGAGTTGCAAATCGGATGTTATCATATGCCATAATCGAGAGCATAATGACGAAGAAAGGATGAATGGGCATATGAACGAAATGTCGAATCAGGACAAAGATAACCTTTTACAGATCCAATCAATTGTCAACGAAAATATGGTCGAATGGGCACTGCAAAAGACCTATGAGTATGCGAAGCTGATGTCCTACTACAAGTGCGCAATGATGGAGATCGAAACAAAATTCAATGTGCTCAACGAAGAATTTTCCCTGCAATTCGATCGACAGCCTATCAACAGTATAAAAACGCGGCTCAAAAACCCGATCAGTATTCGTCAAAAGCTCTCGAGCAAAACGATTAAATCGTCCCGAGTATAGCTAAATCTCTGATAAATGCCCATGTCGTCGTCATCATCCAGTATGACGTATTTCCAATCCCCGGGGTACCGGTTGAACCAAGCGGTGATGTCGTCGCCGCGCTCTCTGCCGACATAGGGTGTCTTGTCGTAGATCTCCATGCCAAACTTTTCCAGCCACTCCTTCAGGTGGAGATAGGCAATGGGGATCTGTCTCCAGGAGGAGGACACGACGATGACCGCACCGGTCGCATCAACGATGCGCTTGAGCTGCTCCAGGGAAGGCGCGTAAAGCAGATCATCATGATAGACGCGGACGCCCTTGCGGTACATTTCTTCTGCCCATTTGCCGTTATTTAGCACGCCGTCCACATCGAGAAAAATCACTTTGTTCATTGCCAGACCTCCTTCCGATGCCGGGTTTATATATTGTTGCACAGATAAAAATCTCGCGCAACGTCTGCCAGTCGTAATTACAGAGGTTTTACCCATAAAATTTCCTAATACGACTGGGCGTCGTTGCGGAGAGGTGTGGATTGCTGTAAAATACATGGTGTGAGAGAATGACGAGTGTGATATAATATGAGCATGGATAAGAAAACGATCATTCTTGCGGCGCTAGCCGTCGTTGTGATTATGAACATTGCTGCCTTTGCGCTGATGGGGCACGACAAGCGCTGTGCTCGTCAGGGGAAGTGGCGCGTACCGGAAAAGACGCTGTTTTTGGTGACGGCCTGCTTTGGAGGACTGGGCGGCGTGCTGGGCATGAAGGTGTTTCATCACAAGACGCAGCACTGGTATTTCAAGGTGTTCTTCTCGGTGCTGTTGGTCGTGCAGATTGTCCTGCTGGCGGTTGGGGTATACCTGCTGATGCGATGAAATACTGCGCTAAATCGGGAGTTGTGGAGGGTACACAAGTGAATAATGTTGAACGAAAAGCGAAGGGCCTGCCATATAGGTATGACGACCCTGCCTTGCTTGGCGACCAGCATATCTATCAGGACAAAATGATCGAATATAACAGAACGTTGGCTACTGAAACAGAAAAGCGACAGGCGCTTTTGAGGGAAGTGTTTGCAGAAGTTGGTGAGGACTGTACAGTAGAGACGCCCTTGCATGCAAATTGGGGATGTAAACATGTGCATCTCGGACGTGGGATTTACATCAACTCCAATGTTACCTTTGTGGATGATGAGCATATTTTCATCGGGGATTACTCGATGATATCTCCGAATGTGGTCTTTACGACATCAGGTCATCCGGTTTTGCCGATTCTCCGGGAGAATCATTATGTGTATAATCTCCCGATCCATATTGGGCGAAATGTCTGGATCGGGTCAAATGTCAGCATCATGCCGGGTATCACTATTGGAGACAACACGGTGGTAGGCGCTGGCAGTGTGGTTACACATGATCTGCCCGCCAACGTAGTAGCATTTGGCGTACCGTGTCAAATCATTCGTGAGATTGGTGAAAAAGATCGAGCGTTCTATTACAAGGGCCGAAAACTGGATATTTGGGAATGACATAATTCCAGTTTATACAAGACATACTACGGCTCCCACACTGCCATCATCGGCTGCGGGAAACAGTAAAAGAAGGGCGATTGCTATATGACAGAAACATTCAAAATCAAGCTGAGAATCCATAGTGAAGACGAACTATATAATACGTTCGATGAGTATAATCAAACGCTGAGCTCGGATGTTACCGATTATCTTTATGAGCGATATAAAGAAAAGGGGCTGAGGGACAAGCTGGAGATTCATATTGCATCGGATGAGAATATCGATATCGAAAAGCTTCGTTCTGCATTTCTCGGCTATTGTGATTCGCAACGCAATCAACTGCTAAAAGAGAAAAAGGGGAATATGATTAAACAGTTGTGGATGTTTAGCATCGGCGTTCTGTTTATAGCATTCGGCCTCTATGCATCAGATAAGCTTCCGGCATTGACCGGAGAGATCATATCCACGATCGGAGCGTTCTCCATGTGGGAGGCTGCAAGTATCTGGATCGTAGAAAACCCGGAAAACCGTATCAAACAAAGATGGATAAAGCTCATCGCGCAAACGGAAATCACCTGTGAAACAAGAAAGCAGGAAGCAGAATAGAGCGATCTCACAAGTTTTCGCTGCCGAACACAGGATTTCCGACAGAAAGAACGGCATACTGTCAGACACGGGAAGCGACATAATCTACTTTCATGTTGACGAACAGATTTAGAATTCAGGGAGGCTGATTTGATGGCAAAGAAACCTTATACCAATAAAACGGCTCTGACAGTATACCTTATTCTGCGTGCGCTGGTGATCCTGACGGCGGTACGCTCGCTGGTCCGCCGGGACTTTGAATCCCTGATGCTGTGCGTGCTGACACTGGTTTTGCTGATATTGCCCAGCATACTGGAAAAACGTCTGCGGATCGAGCTGCCGAACACGCTGGAGGTCATCATCCTCTTCTTCATCTACGCAGCGGAAATACTGGGCGAGATCAATAACTTCTATGTCATCGTTCCCCATTGGGATACAATGCTCCATACCTTCAACGGCTTCGCCTGCGCGGCCATCGGCTTTGCGTTGGTGGATATGCTGAACCGCACCGAGCGCTTTACCTTCAAATTAACTCCTCTCTTCCTGGCCATCGTGGCCTTCTGCTTCTCCATGACCATTGGCGTGCTTTGGGAATTCTTCGAGTACGGCGCGGATCACTTCTTCCCCATCGATATGCAGAAGGACGCGGTTGTGACCAGCTTTTCCTCTGTGGCCCTGGATGAAACGAACAGCAATAAGGCGATCACGGTCAGCGACATCTCGGATGTCATCGTCGTTCACTCGGACGGCAGCAGCGAAGCCCTCGGCGTCGGCGGCTATCTGGATATCGGCATCAACGACACCATGAAGGATCTGCTGGTCAACCTCCTCGGCGCGGTGATCTTCTCCATCATCGGCTATTTCTACGTCAAGCAGCGGGGCCAGGGAAAGTTTGCGGCAAGATTCATTCCAAAGGTGCTGATGCGGGAGGAATGAGCTTTTAGGAGATGACTTACCATTCAAAGCAGGAAATAGAGATGCTTGAAACGATCTAGAGAAAGCTGAAGGAGCAATAAAGTGGAGACGAAGTATTACATTGTCGCCCGCATTGACGGGGATTATGCCTGGCTGAACCGCACGGACGCAGAGGAGGAGCCGTTGTTCATTGCCCGGGCTCTGCTGCCGGAGGCTATCGACGAGGGAACGAAGCTGAAGTATGAGATGCTTCAGTACGAGATCATATGAAGATCTACGTTGACGCGGACGCCTGTCCGGTGACGCACATCGCCGAACACGTTGCGAAGGAGCATGGAATTCCCGTGGTGCTGCTGTGCGACACGAACCATGTCCTGAATTCAGATTACAGTGAGATTCGGGTAATCGGTGCCGGGGCGGACGCGGTGGACATCGCGCTGATCATCCTCTGTCAAAGGGGCGATATCGTAGTCACGCAGGATTACGGTGTTGCAGCGTTGGCGCTGGGCAAGGGTGCGAAAGCCATCCATCAGAGCGGACGATGGTATACCGATGAGAACATTGACGGTTTATTGATGGAGCGACACATGGCGAAGGTCGCCCGGCGCAAGAGCAAGAACCATTTGAAAGGCCCGGCGAAACGCACCGAAGAGGACAACCGGCGGTTTGAAGAGAGCTTTCGGCGGTTGATTATGAACAGCAGGGAACAATGAAATACCAAGGAGCTGTATTGACCATGAGACAGGAAACCATCGACAGGATTCGCAGGTTCACGAAGGATCGGGACTGGGATCAGTTCCATACGCCCGCAAACCTGGCCAAGAGCATTTCCATTGAGGCCAATGAGCTGCTGGAGTGCTACCAGTGGTCGGACGATGCCGATCTGGAGCACGTCAGGGAAGAACTGGCGGATGTGATCGTCTATTGCCAGAACCTGCTGGACAAGCTGGGGTTGGATGTGGATGAGATCGTGAACAGCAAGATGGCAAAGAACGAGACGAAGTATCCCGTGGAGAAGGCAAGGGGCTGCGCCGCCAAGTACGACCGGCTGTGAGGGTTCGCCCATGAAGCGCTGCGGATTCATATTGGCTTTTGTTATTGTGCGCCTGCTTGCTTTGCGGCTGTGGCGGGGTAAAGGAGGAACCGAACGTGAAAAACGAAGACGCGGTGCTGCGGCAGCGCATCGGTGACCTGGCCTATGAGGTCACGCAGAATGCCGCGACGGAACGGGCTTTCACCGGGGAATACGACGATTTCTTCGAGAAGGGGCTGTATGTGGACGTCGTCAGCGGGGAGCCGCTGTTCACATCCATGGATAAGTACGACTCCGGTTGCGGCTGGCCTACTTTTACGCGCCCCATTGCGGAGGATGCCGTGGCGGAGAGCACCGACACCTCCCACTTCATGGTTCGCACCGAGGTGCGCTCCAGCGGCGCGAACTCCCATTTGGGCCACGTTTTCAATGACGGGCCCGCGGAGGCGGGTGGTCTGCGGTACTGCATCAACTCGGCGGCACTGCGGTTCATTCCCTTTGAGGAACTGGACGCGCAGGGCTATGGGGAATACAGGGCGTTGTTTGATCGAAGTGGGATCGGGAAACAGGAATAGCGATTATGAGAGTGATCATTTCGCCCGCGAAGAAGATGCGGGTCGATACGGATACGTTTGTTTGCAATGACCTTCCGCCCCTGCTCCCAAAGGCCGGGGTTTTGATGGAATACATCCAGGGCCTTTCCAGGACCGAACAGAAGGCGCTGTGGGCCTGTAACGACAGGATCGCCGGGGAGAATGCCGAGCGATTTGCCACCATGGATCTCCGGGAAGGCTTGACCCCGGCGATCCTGGCCTATGACGGCATTCAGTACGCCTCCATGGGGCCCGCGGTGTTCGAGAACAGCCAGTTTGACTATGTACAGCGGCATCTGCGCATACTTTCCGGATTCTACGGGGTGCTCAGGCCCATGGACGGCGTCGTGCCCCATCGGCTGGAGATGCAGGCAAAGGCGAAGCCGGCGGGGGCGCGCAACCTCTATGAGTTTTGGGGAGACGACCTGTACCGGGAAGTCCTGGACGAAAGTCGGATCATCGTGAACCTGGCATCTGTGGAATACTCGCGGTGCATCGGGAAGTACCTTGTGCCCGGGGATCGCTTCATCACCTGTGTGTTCGGAGAGCTGGAGGACGGCAGGGTCGTCCAGAAAGGCGTCTATGCCAAGATGGCCCGGGGCGACATGGTGCGCTATATGGCGGAGAGCAATGCGGAAGCGCCGGAGCAGCTCAGGGCCTTCGACCGAAGCGGCTACCGCTTTGACGAAGCCCGTTCCACCGATACGGAATACGTTTTTATCCGGAAGGCGGTTCCTGGCAAGAGGAGGCCCGCGAAAGCCTGACAACCTGTGACGTGCGAGGAGGAATGAAGGTGAAGCGAAAGACGGCGAAGGAGCTGCTGGCGGAATCCTTTCGGGAGCTGGCGCAGAGCCGGGAAATCGACAGGATCACGGTGCAGGATATAGCGAAGAACTGCGGCTATTCCATCGCGACGTTCTATCGGCAGTTCAGGGACAAGTATGACCTCATCGCCTGGGATTATGCCCGGGACGTGCAGAAGCTGCTGAATCAGGAGGACGGCACCCCAAAGGAGTGGCGGCAGTCGCTCTCTGACGCAGCCGACTATTATGACGAGCAGCGGGTATACCTCGCCAATCTGCTCAACAATACCAGCGGATATGATTCGTTTATCCGATATATGACAGAGATCCACTTTAACGCTTTGATGGCCCGCATCCGGGCGGCTTCCGATCCTGACTGCCCGGACAGGAAGACGGAGATGCTCATCCGATTGTACGCCTTCGGCACGGTCATGCTCACCTGCGAGTGGATCATGGGGAAATACCCCGTGAGCCGGGAAACGATGACAGAGGTGTACGCTGCCTCGCTGCCGGAGCCGCTGCACATTTATTTCCAATAGAAATGACAGGATGTCGCTGTTTTTTCTCATTATGAGAAATTCCGGCGACATCCTGAATTGATTTCTTCCCTTTGATCATTACAATAATAATTGTGATTGCGCGCAACCAAGCGCAAGACAATGATTATTATGATATGGAGGAAAATACCATGACGAAAATCGAGTTTCTGCAGGCGCTGGCGAAGGGCTGGTTCGGCAATTCCCAGCAGCATTCCATCCAGGCGCAGATGCTGAAGCAGCGGGGTTTTGGGGCAAGCTGGCGGACAAGATCATGGCGGAATCCGACGAGGAGTGGGACGAGGCCAAGAAGGTGAACGCCCGCCTGATCGAGCTGGGCGTGACCCCGAAGGTGGAGCTGCAGGAGTACCCCGTGTTCACCGATGTGAAGGAAATGCTGGAGTACGACTGCAAGGATGCCGCCGAGGCGCTGCCGATGATGAGCAAGGCGCTGGCGATGTTCGAGGACGACTATGTGACTCGTAGCATGATCCAGGAATTCATCGTGGACGAGCAGGATCACTTCAACTGGGTGCGGCAGCACCTGAACCTGATGCAGGAGATCGGGATGGAGAACTACCTGATCGAGCAGCTGGGAGAATAATCCAAATGGTACGATAAAGGCAAGGGGCTGACGACATCCATCGCCAGCCCCTTCGTCAAAGATGGAGACGGCGATGGAGACGACACAGAATGACATAAGATGTGAAAGCATCTGCCTTCGCAACCAAATCTGCTTTCCGCTGTACGCCTGCGCGAAGGAGGTCATCCGCCAGTACAGGAGGCCCTTGGAAGCGCTGGGCCTGACCTATACGCAGTACATCGTGATGATGGTGCTGTGGGAGCAGGGCGACATGACGGAGAGCGAGCTGGGCCATACCCTGCGGCTGGACTCCGGGACGCTGACGCCGCTTTTGAAGCGCCTGGAGAAGCAGGGACTGATCGTGCGCACCCACCCCCAGAGCCGGGAGCGCAAGCTGTTCCTGTCGCTGACGGAGGAGGGGATGGCGCTGCGGGAACGCGCGCTGGAGGTACCCGGGCAGATGAACGGCTGCATCGACCTGCCGACGGAGGAACTGATGCAGCTGAAATACCTGTTGGACAAGGCATTATCAAGAATGGGGAGGACGAGAACATGATCTATGATTACACTTTGAAGATGGGCAAGGGCGGGGAATTGAACCTCAAGGACTACATGGGCAAGGTCATTCTGGTGGTGAATACTGCCACCGGCTGCGGCTTCACCCCGCAGTACGCGCCCATCGAGCAGCTGTACCGGGACTATCACGACCAGGGCCTGGAGATTGTGGACATCCCCTGCAACCAGTTCGGCGGCCAGGCTCCCGGCTCGGACGACGACATTCATGAGTTCTGCACCGTCCACTACAACACCACCTTCCCGCAGATGAAGAAGGCCGATGTCAACGGCGCAAACGAGCTGCCGCTGTACACCTACCTCAAGTCCCAGAAGGGCTTTGAGGGCTTCCAGGAGCACCAGTACAAGGCGCTGCTGGAGAAGATGTTCTCCGAGGCCGACCCGGATTGGGCCAGCAAGCCGGATATCAAGTGGAACTTCACCAAGTTCATCATCGACCGCCAGGGCAATGTCGTGGCCCGCTTCGAGCCCACCGCCGACATGGCGGATGTGGAGGCGTGCGTGAAGGCGCTGCTGTGAGAAATAACGGAGGGTAAGAGCATGATTACCAAAGAAATGAGTATCGGACAGGTCATGGAGATCGACCGGACAATGGCGCCTATCCTGATGGAGTATGGGATGCACTGCTTTGGCTGCCCCTTCAGCCAGATGGAGAGCCTGGAGATGGGCTGCGCTGCCCACGGGCAGGATGTCAACGAGCTGGTGGACAAGTTGAACGCGTACCTTGAGGCGAAAAGCTGATCGAGGATCGGCAGGGGGTTATGGCCGGAATCTGAATTCCAATCAGGTTGTCGATGGGTAGCCTCTCAAGACGCAAGACATGTTAGGAGGCGGAACATGGATGGTTGGAGCTTCCCTGCGCAAAACGATTGAAAAGCTGATTTCTGTTCGTAGAAAGGCGAAAGCCTCTTGGGTAAAGCTGACTGTGGATCAAAGCTGCTGTTTAGGATGCCTTCTCTGTGTGAAAATCGCGCCGAACGCTTTCCTCTTGAATCGGGATGGCAAGGCGCAGGCCGTTTCAGAGTCGCCCGTTGAAGCAAGCAGCACTATCGAAGCGGCGATACATGGATGCCCCGCCTGTGCTATAGATAGAGAAGCACAATGATATCTGATTAATCTGGAGGAACGCATGGAGAACAGTTTCAATTTGCAGGAGCATATTGCCAAGGGTGTCGAGAAGATCGTTGCGGATACGCTGAAGGCAACGCTGCGCGATCCCCGAGAGAGCGCTTTCATGGTCAAATTCGCGGCGGCGGCCAATAAGGCCACCAAGCGGCGCATGGCTCTGGAGGCGGAGGGGCTGCACGTGCCTTCCTTTCTGATCGCCAGCATCACCAGCGCCTGCAACTTGCACTGCGCGGGCTGCTATTCCCGCTGCAACAACGCAACTGTGGACACCGAACCGGTGAGGCAGCTCAGCACTGAGGAGTGGAAGGCCATCTTCAAGGAGGCTGAGTCGCTGGGCGTCAGCTTCATCATGCTGGCAGGCGGCGAGCCGCTCTTGCGCTGGGATGTGATTGAGGCGGCGGGCGAGATGAAGAACATCCTCTTCCCGATCTTCACCAATGGCACCTATATGGACGACAACACCTTCGCCCAGCTGGACAGGTGCCGCAACCTGATCCCGGTGCTGAGTATCGAGGGGGACAGGGAGATCACCGATGCCCGGCGCGGCGAAGGCGTGTACGACAAGCTGATTTCTGCCATGGATCGGCTGCAAGAGAACAACCTGTTGTTCGGCGCGTCCATCACCGTGACCACCGAAAACATCCAGCAGGTCACTTCGCCGGAATTCATGGAAACTCTGGTCAGCCGGGGCTGCAAGCTGGCGATCTTTATCGAGTTCGTCCCCGTGACGGAGGAAGCACAGCACCTGGCGCCCGCCGAAACCGAACGCGCGTATCTGCTCGAGGCCATGCAGAGGCTGCGGGAAGCCTTCCCCGAGCTTGTGGCGCTGGCGTTCCCGGGCGATGAGAAGGCGGACGGCGGCTGCATGGCAGCCGGGCGCGGCTTCTTCCACATCAATTCCCATGGCGGTGCGGAGCCCTGCCCGTTCTCGCCCTATTCGGATGTCAATGTCCGGGAACTGGGTGTGCGCGGCGCGTTGCAATCGCCGCTGTTCATGACGCTTCGGGAGCGCGGCGTGCTGGATAACGAACACATAGGCGGCTGTGTGCTGTATGAGCAGCGCGAACTGGTCGAAACCATTTTGGCCGACAAGAATCATTATATTTGACAGGAGGAATTAAACATGAGTACTGGGACCATTGTCTGGATCATCGTGGCCGTATTGGTCGTCTGCTGCTGCATCACCCATCGCCGGGTCATTCGGGCGCTGGTGAAGCATGAGCCCATGCCCAAGGCCCCGAAGTGGCACTGCTGGGTCAAGAAGGAAAACCGCAGAAGCTGAACGAAACAAGGAGGAGAAAACCATGAGCGCTTTTTTTGCAAGCATTCCCCAGATAGCCTATGAGGGCCCCGCCAGTAAAAACCCCTTTGCTTTTAAGTACTACGATGCCGAGAAGGTGATCATGGGCAAGAAGATGAAGGAACATCTGCCCTTTGCCATGGCCTGGTGGCACAATCTGTGCGCCAACGGGAAGGACATGTTCGGCGAGGGTACCGCGGACAAGTCCTTCGGTGCGAAGCCCGGCACCATGGAGCATGCCAAAGCCAAGGTGGATGCGGGCATCGAGTTCATGCAGAAGCTGGGCATTGAGTACTATTGCTTCCACGATGTGGATCTCGTGCCGGAGGATTCGGAGGACATCAATGTTACCAATGCCCGCCTGGACGAAATCTCCGATTATATCCTGGAGAAGACGAAGGGCACCAACATCAAGTGTCTGTGGGGCACTGCCAACATGTTCAACAATCCTCGCTTTATGAACGGCGCAGGCAGCACCAATTCCGCTGAAGTCTATTGCTTCGCGGCGGCGCAGATCAAGAAGGCGCTGGACATCACCGTGAAGCTGGGCGGCCGGGGCTATGTGTTCTGGGGTGGCCGCGAGGGCTATGAGACTCTGCTGAACACCGACGTGAAGCTGGAGCAGGAAAACATCGCCAACCTGATGCGCATGGCGGTGGAATACGGCCGTTCCATCGGTTTTACGGGCGATTTTCTGATCGAGCCCAAGCCCAAGGAGCCCATGAAGCACCAGTATGACTTCGACGCGGCGACCGCCATCGGCTTTTTGCGCCAGTATGGCCTGGACAAGGACTTCAAGCTGAACATTGAAGCCAACCACGCCACGCTCGCGGGGCACACCTTCCAGCACGAGCTGCGCATCAGCGCCATCAACGGCATGCTGGGCTCCATCGACGCCAACCAGGGCGACATGCTGCTGGGTTGGGACACCGATGAATTCCCCTTCAATGTGTACGACACAACCCTGGCTATGTACGAAGTGCTGAAGGCAGGCGGCATCAACGGCGGCTTCAACTTCGACAGCAAGAACCGCCGCCCCTCCAATACCTTCGAGGATATGTTCCACGCTTATATTCTGGGCATGGACACCTTCGCCCTGGGACTCATCAAGGCCGCGGCGATGATTGAGGACGGCAGGATCGACGAATTCGTGAAGCAGCGCTACGCCTCCTACACTGATACGGAGATCGGCAGGAAGATTCGCAATCACAGCGCCACGCTGGCCGAGCTGGCCGATTGCGCCGCGCAGATGAAGAAGCCTGCCTATCCCGCCTCCGGCAGACAGGAGCTGCTGGAACAGGTGATGAACGAGGTGCTGTTTAAGTAAGCCACCGCGTTAAACCATGAAAGCAAACTGACACGGGAGCGATTCTAAACCGCTCCCGTGCAGGGACTATCGGGCGATTGGCCATGCGCTTCGGTGAGTAAGGCAAATGCAATGGTTGAACCTGTAGAATTGGGGGAGAATATGGAATTCACAATGATAGAGACAGGGTGGCTGTCGCTGCTGCCGCCGATTATCGCCATCGCGCTGGCGCTGCTGACCAAGGAGGTGTACTCCTCGTTGTTCATCGGCCTGTTTTCGGGCATGCTGATCTATACCTTCGCGGGCGGGGGAACGATCGTCAACACCGCCGCGACGACCTTTGACATGATGGCCAGCAAGATTGCCGACAACGCCTACATGATTATCTTCCTGGCGCTTTTGTGGGCGGTGGTGGTGCTGGTGTCCAAGTCCGGCGGCAGCGAGGCCTACGGGCGCTGGGCGCAGAAGAGGCTCAAGAGCAAACGCTCGGCGGCCTTCGCCACGTCGCTGCTGGGCGTGCTGATCTTCATCGACGATGGCTTCAACTGCCTCACTGTGGGCACGGTGATGCGCCCCATCACGGACCGAATGAAGATCAGCCAGGAGAAGCTGGCCTACATCATCGACGCCACGGCCGCGCCGGTTTGCATCATTGCGCCGGTAAGCAGTTGGGCGGTGGCCGTGGCCAGCGAGGTGAGCCAGAAGGGCGGCTTCAACGTCTTTCTGTCCACGATTCCCTACAACCTTTACGCGCTGTTGACCATCCTCATGGTGGTGTTCATATCCATGACGGGCATGGACTTTGGAAAGATGAAACAGGCCGAGCTGTCCGCGGCGGAGAAGGCGGCCGAGGGCGGGAAGACCGCGGAGGGGAACACAAAGGGCTGCGTGATCGACCTGGCGCTGCCCATCCTGGTGCTGATCGTCTGCGCGATTCTGGGCATGGCCTGGGTGGGCGGCTTCTTCCGGGGCGTGCCCTTCTCCGAGGCCATCGGCGAGAACCCCACGGCTGGGCTCACGCTGGGCGCGTTCGCGGGGCTGGTGACGGCGTTCATTCTCTACATCCCCCGCAGGCTGATGACGCCGAAGGAGTTCATCGGCAACATCGTCTCCGGCATCAGCAACATCGTGCCGCCGATGCTGATCTTGATCCTGTCCTGGAGCCTGGGCGGCGTGTGCCGCCAGATGATCGGCACGGGCGTTTACATCTCCGGCTTCGTCACGCGGACGAATCTGCCGCTGGGCTTTTTGCCCTTCCTGATCTTCGTGGTGGCGGCGCTGATGAGCTTTTCCATGGGCACCTCCTGGGGGACGTTTGGCATGCTGATCCCCATTGTGACGATGATCTGCGCCGCCGACGGCGCGGGCGCGCTGCTGGTGCCCACGCTGGGCGCGACGCTGGCGGGCTCGGTGTACGGCGATCACTGCTCGCCGATCTCCGACACGACAATACTGGCCTCCACCGGCGCGGCCTGCGAGCACATCAGACATGTGGAGACCCAGCTGCCCTACGCCACGCTGGTGGCCGTTGTCTGCGCGGTGGGCTACCTGATCGCTGGCTTCACGCTCACGCCATGGATTGCCTTGGTCGCCTGTGCGGCGCTGCTGGTCGGCGTGCTGTTCATACTGAATCGCGTGGCTTTGAGGCGCATAAAAGCCTGAGAGGAGTATTGAGATATGAACGCACAGGTTTGGATGGGCATACTGCTGCCCTTTTTGGGCACCAGCCTCGGCGCGGCGATGGTGTTCGTGCTGAAGGATCGGATCTCGGATGGTGTGCAGCGGATGCTCACGGGCTTTGCCGCAGGCGTAATGGTCGCGGCCTCCTTCTGGAGCCTGCTGCAGCCCGCGCTGGAAGGCGCGGAGCAAATGGGAAAGCTGTCCTTCATTCCCGCCGCCGTGGGATTTCTGGTGGGCATTGGCTTTTTGTTGCTGCTGGACAACGTGACGCCCCACATGCACATGGATGAGCAGTCCGAGGGCCCGAAAAGCAGCCTTAAGCGCACAACGAAGCTGATCCTGGCGGTGACGCTGCACAACATCCCCGAGGGTATGGCTGTAGGCGTGGTCTACGCGGGCTGGGTCGCGGGCGAGACGGGCGTGAGCCAGGCGGCGGCCTTCGCGCTGGCGCTGGGTATCGCGCTGCAGAACTTCCCGGAGGGCGCGATTGTCTCCATGCCTCTGCGGGCGGCGGGCATGCCGAAGGTCAAAACCTTCTGGTACGGCGTGCTGTCCGGCGTTGTAGAGCCCATCGCGGCGCTGATCACCATCGCCGCAGCCAGCACGGTGGTGTCTGTACTGCCTTACCTGTTGGCCTTTGCCGCTGGCGCGATGTTTTACGTGGTGGTGGAGGAGCTGATCCCGGAGATGTCCGAGGGCGAGCACTCCAACGTGGGCACCGTGGCCTTCGCGCTGGGCTTTGTGTTGATGATGGTGCTGGACGTGGCACTGGGGTAAGATCAAAAAGGAGAAATTATCATGCTTAAGGATTATGAATTCTGGTTTGTAGTGGGCAGTCAGTTCCTGTACGGCCCCGAGGTGCTTGAGACCGTGGCGACCCGCGCCCAGGAGATGACCGACAAGCTGAATGCTTCCGGCAACCTGCCCTGCAGGCTGGTCTACAAGGTGACGGCCAAGACCAACAAGGAGATCACCGACGTGGTGCGGGAGGCCAACTACGACCCGAAGTGCGCGGGCATCATCACCTGGTGTCATACATTCAGCCCGTCCAAGATGTGGATCAACGGCTTCGCGGACCTGCAGAAGCCCTACTGCCACTTCGCCACCCAGTACAATCGCTCCATCCCCAACGAAGAGATCGACATGGACTTCATGAACCTGAACCAGGCCGCCCATGGCGACCGGGAGCACGGCTTTATCGCCGCGCGGCTCAGAATGCCCCGCAAGGTCATCGCGGGCTACTGGGAGGACGAGGACGTCCAGAAGCGGATCGGCAGCTGGATGCGCGCCGCAGTGGGCGTCATGTTCTCCAAGGGCCTCAAGGTCATGCGCTTCGGCGACAACATGCGCGAGGTGGCCGTCACCGAGGGTGACAAGGTGGAGGCGCAGGTCAAGCTGGGCTGGCAGGTGAACACCTGGCCGGTAGGCAAGCTGGTCAAGACCATGGACGAGGTCACCGAGGAAGAGATCGACGCGCTGATGGAGACCTATTGCCGCGAGTACACCCTGAACACCGACGACATCGCCACCGTGCGCTACCAGGCCCGGGAAGAGATCGCCATGAAGAAGATGCTGGACGCGGAGGGCTGCATGGCCTTCTCCAACACCTTCCAGGATCTCTACGGCATGAAGCAGCTGCCCGGCCTGGCCAGCCAGCACCTGATGGCCCAGGGCTACGGCTACGGCGGCGAGGGCGACTGGAAGGTCAGCGCCATGACCGCCATCATGAAGGCCATGAGCGAGGGCCAGACCGGCGGCACCGCCTTCATGGAGGACTACACCTACAACCTGGAGCCGGACGCGAAGTACAGCCTGGGCGCGCACATGCTGGAAGTGTGCCCCAGCGTGGCGGCGGAGAAGCCCCGCATCGAGGTGCACCCGCTGGGCATCGGCGACCGGGAGCCCCCGGCCCGGCTGGTGTTCGAGGGACACGAGGGGCCCGGCATCGTGGTGAGCCTTGTGGACATGGGCGGCAGACTCCGCCTGATCGTGCAGGACATCGAGTGCGTCAAGCCCATACTGCCCATGCCGAACCTGCCCGTGGCCCGGGTCATGTGGAAGGCCTTCCCGGACCTGACCACCGGCGTGGAGTGCTGGATCGCCGCGGGCGGCGCGCACCACACCGTGCTTTCCTACGACGTGACCGCCGAGCAGATGAAGGACTGGGCGCGGATGATGGACATCGAGTTCGTGCACATCACGAAGGACACCACCGTCGAGACGCTGGAGCAGCAGCTGTTTCTGAACGACCTGGCGTGGAAGCTGAGATAACATGAAGAACAATATTCGCAAAGCCTTGTCCAACTCCGGCGAAAACTACCTGGAGGCGGTGCTGATGATTCAGGAAAAGAAAGGCGTGGCATACTCAGTAGACCTTGCGAACAAGCTCGGCGTCAGCAAGCCCAGCGTCAGCGTGGCGGTACACGCGCTGGAGAATGAAGGCTATCTGATCATCGGCGATGACAAGGCGCTTCGCCTGACAGATGCCGGGAAGGCGATTGCCGAAGAGGTCTATGAGAAGCATCGCTTTTTCACAAAGGCGCTGATTCGGCTGGGCGTCGATCCCCGGATTGCGGAGGATGACGCATGTCGAATTGAGCATGATGTCAGCGAGGGAACCTTTTCCATCCTCAAGGCCTATGCACGCAGGTGTACGGGGGAGGTTTAAGCCAGTCGCTTTAGGAGGGGGATGAGAATGGATCGGCAGGAAGAGATGGAAACACGGGATGAATTGCGCAAACGCATTGGCAACCTTGCATGGGACATGACCCAGAACGCGGCTACAGAGCGGGCTTTCGCCGGCGAATACGACGATTTCTTTGAAAGGGGCATCTATGTGGACGTGGTCAGCGGCGAGCCGCTGTTTACCTCGCTGGATAAATACGATTCCGGCTGCGGCTGGCCTGCCTTCACGCGCCCCATTACGGAGAATGCCATCAGGGAGAAGAGGGATATGTCTCACTTCATGGTTCACACCGAGGTGCGAAGCGCGGGAGCCGATTTCCATCTGGGGCATGTGTTCAACGACGGCCCCGCCGAGCGCGGCGGTCTGCGCTACTGCATCAATTCCGCTGCGCTGCGCTTTATCCCCTTTGATGAGATGGAGGCCCAGGGCTATGGCGCGTATAAAGCGCTCTTTGAATAGCAAAGGAGGACTACAATATGGAAATCAAGGCGGTTAAATTCAGAAAAGACGGGTTTTACACCCAGCCCTTCGCTTTCGGCGGAGAGGAGGGCATGGACAAGTTCGATCCCAACATCCGCTATCGCGGAAGTTTGCAAAATTACCTGATCGATACAGGGGACGAGGTCATCCTTTTGGATACCGGCTTCACCGATGCCGTGCCAGAGGAAGTGCCGGATGAAAAGGCTATGGGCTTCACGGGCTACGCCATCTCCGACTACATGACCGCGTTCAAGACCATGGGCTATCAGCCGGAGCAGGTGACGAAGATACTGCTGACGCATCGGCACAGCGACCACTCAGGCAGCATTGGCCTGTTTCCCAACGCGAAGGTCTATGTGAACGCGGACGAACTGGGCGCGGAGGAATTGCAGGGCGTGGACAATCTTGTTCCGGTGAAGTTCACCGACGGCCCCTACTATAACTTCCCCGAAAGCCAGAAGATCATGGACGGGGTTTATATGGTCAGGGCGAAGGGCCATACTGTGGGCAACAGCGTCGTAATCATCGAAAAGGACGGCCTGTTCTACATGTTCCATGCAGATATCACCTATGTGGACGAGGCTCTGTATGAGAACAAGGTGTCCGTCGTGTTCGACGATCTGTCCGAATCCCGCGTGACGCTGGATCGGGTGCGGGAATTTGTGCGTAGCCATCCCACCGTCTACATGGGCACCCACACGCCCCAGGGCTATGAAAACCTGGAGGCCAACCGAGTGATCGACCTGGACAATCCGGTGCCGACCGTGTATGCCGATGTGGACTTCTCCGCTGCTCAGGGCACGGGCAAGTACGTCTGCTCCATCTGCGGCTACGTCTACGATCCCGCCGAGCACGACGGCGTGGCCTTTGAGGACCTGCCCGAGGACTGGCGCTGCCCGCGATGCAAGCAACCCAAGGAGAAGTTTAACAGAGCGTGAACAGGGAACGACAGCTATAATCCACGCCTGTGGAAGAGAATAAAGGAGGAATACATCATGAAGATCACCATTCTGAACGGAAGCCCCAGGAAGCAGAACACCGCCGCGATGGTCGAAGCGTTTGCAGAGGGCGCGAAGGCCGCGGGGCACGAGGTCGAGACCATCCAGGTCGGCAAGCTGAAGATCAACGGCTGTCTCGCCTGCGAATACTGTCATGGCAAGGGCGCGGGCAAGTGCGTCCAGAAGGACGACATGGAGAAGGTCATGCCCGCTTACATGGACTGCGACATGATCGTGTTCGCTTCGCCCATCTACTACTTCGACATGACGGCGCAGCTTTCCGCCGCGATCCAGAGGGTTTACGCCATCGGAAAACCCCCGAAGACGACCCAGGCGGCGCTGCTGCTGAGCTCCGCGTCCCCAAATCCCTTTGAGGGCACGATCGCGACCTACAAAAACATGCTCACCTTCATGGGCATCGAGGACAAGGGCATCATCACCGCCGCGGGCGACGAGAACGGCTCCGAAGCGAAGCTTGCGGAGATCCGCGAATTCGCCAAGGCGCTGTAACCATCCAAAAAGAATACAGACAAGCCATGACCACAGGTGTCTTAAGAACATCTGTGGTCATGGGACAAATGGGGAAATGGGAATGACGATATGCTATTTCACCGCCACCGGCAACTGCCTGTATGTCGCCCGCAGGATCGGCGGCACGCTGCGCTCCATCCCACAGCTCATGCGGCAGGAGAGGATCGACATCGAGGATGACGCGGTGGGCATCGTGGCCCCGGTCTACGCGGTGGAGATGCCGATGATGGTCAAGGCGTTCCTGGAAAAGGCCAGGATCAAAACGGACTATTTCTTCTTCATCTATACCTACGGCATGGGCTATGCGGAGGCGTTCACCCACGTTGAAGTGACGGCCAGGAAGGCTGGCCTGACGCTCAGCTACATCAGCGCCATCCAGATGGTGGACAACTACATCCCCTTCTTCGACATGCGGGAGCAGATCGACACGCTGCCCGCAAAAGATGTGGAAGGGCAGATCGAGCGGGTGGTCAGGGACATCGCGGAGCGCAGGCTGAAGCCGGTGCGGGTGACCGAGGCGAATCTCGCGGAAATGGCGCGGTGGACCCGGAATCACGCCGCCAATATCCTGAAGAAGGACACGGCGCTTTCCTATACCGTTAACGACGACTGCGTGCGCTGTGGCATCTGCGCGAAGGTTTGCCCGGCGAACAACATCGAGGTCACGGAGGATGGCGTGCGCTTTTCCGATCACTGCGAGGTGTGCTACGCCTGCCTGCACAACTGTCCTCACCACGCCATCCACATGCCGCTGGAGGCGGGAACCACGCAATTCAGGAACGAGCATGTGACCCTGAAGGACATCATCCAGTCCAACGAATAGCGGGAGGGAGCGCGACATGAAACAGGAGCTGAAACTGCGAGCCGTCGTCGCGCCGACCGAGACAGTCATCGTGCCCGCCAATGCAGCCGCAAGGCGGCCTCATGCATAATGTCAATTGATGGGCCAGAAACGGAGATTCGAACTCCAAGGAAACCGAAAAAACCTGACATTGCACCAGAAAACAGGACATTCAAACTCAAAAACAGGACATTGGGGCTTCTAAGAAAAAAGAGAAAGCAAAACACAAAACCGATTTTTCTCGTTTTTCTTGTGTCTTGTTCCTGCATAACCTGCACATAACAAAGCTCTCAACCCCGCCCATTGTATCAAAGTTGGGGTTGAGAGCCATCACAAGAGACAGGCCCAACTACAGCCATGAAATAATTCTTAACCCAATCTTCAAAATGCATCCGCGGATGCATTTTCGAGTAATCGTCCATTGTATCACAATTGACCGACAGAGCCATAACTGCACGGCAATTTTGATACAATGTGTGTCAGGGTTGCGGTGCAGTTCTTTTTTGTCAAAACCCCTGTGCCGCAGGCACTGTTACACGAAAGCCCTTCTCCCCATCTCCTCCGGAAACCGCGAAAACTGGTCCCGACGGGCGTTG
>RHMF01000654.1_pt1 | contig 19403 bp, 31 predicted proteins | sample 5365151 | NCBI WGS metagenome assembly RHMF01 (sample SAMN10266501, study PRJNA497801) | feces metagenome | isolation source: feces | host: Bos taurus | place: China: Prairie of Fairy Mountain | collected 2017-08-14 | reverse complement strand
TGGGTATTTGTCAAGGGCTCGGACGGCAAATCAAGCTCGACGGGTAAATCTTACACGTTAGGGCAGGCAAAACGCATTATGGCATATTTGCGGTCAAAGGGGCTCGAAGCATATTACACAAAGGGCAAGAAACCGAATCACACTCTTGAACGCGCATTTACATCGGTAAAGCCGAGAATTGAATCTATCTTTGCGAGGTATTTGAGAAAATGACAAAAGCGGCGTTAGCATTCATTAACCGAAAGCTCACCGACTCGGCGATCAATTATGAATTCGGCGAGTGGACGTCCGCTATCGTTTATCCTTACTTTGTCGGAGAATACAACGACGCAGGATCAAACACAGAGGACGGCTTGAGCGAATCGAGCTTCACGCTCAACGGATTCACGCGGGGCACGTGGCTCGACCTTGAAAATTCAAGGGAAATTATCGAAGATTTGTTTTCGGATTGCACGACAATTCTTGAAAACGGATCGGGCATAGATATTTCGTATTCGGGGGCGTTGATAGTGCCGACGGGCGACGACGCGCTCAAGCGAATACAAATCAGTATAAAAATTAAAGAATGGAAGGTGACAATATGAAGGTAGGAAGAAACGGCGTTACAAGCAAGACGCCCAAAAATATCCTTTTCGGTGCGGGCACTATTCACAAGGGACTCGTTTACGCAGACGGCACGTGGAATTTCGAGGACTCTCTTGTCGGAGCTACATCGGGCGGCTCAAAGCTCTCTATCGTTCCCGAGATCACTCCCGTCGAGGTTGACGGCGCGTGGGTTACTACGAAGGGACTTGAGGTAAAGACGGGCGAGACCGCGACTATGGAAGTCAATTTCATCGAGCTTTCTGCGGATATCATCAAGGCGTCTGTTATCGGCGAGACCGCGAGCGAATCCGTTGACGGCTATGACGTGATCGTCTCCAAAGCCGATATCGTTGAGGGTGACTATTGGGACAATATCGCTTTCGTCGGCAAGACTCTCGAGGGAAAGAACATTATCGCGATTCTCGATAATGCGCTTTGCACGTCGGGACTTGAGCTCGAAGGCAAGAGCAAGGAAGCAGGCATCGGCGCGTTTACGTTCACGTCTCACGCAGAGCTTGACTCCGATCTCGACAAGCTCCCGTGGAAGATTTACTATCCGCAGACGGCATAATCAAACAATATAAAAACATTTAGGGGGATTTAACGTATGAAGTATACACTTGGAAAATTCAAAGCGACAGACGTTATCGTGATGGCGACTATGCTCTCGAAGATCGGACTCGGCAAAATGGCGGACGGTCTCGGACGCGATAACATTATCAAGATTATTTCCGACAGCAAAGGAAAGAACAAAGAGGAAGTGACCGCGCTCACGGGTATGCAGATGGCATTACAGATCGCGGAAATCGTCCTCTCGAATCTTGATAAGTGCGAGAACGAAATATTCAAGTTGCTTTCAAGTGTAACGGGTGTTGCTGTTGAAGAGCTGAAAAACGAGGACGCGGAAGTGTTCGCAGAGCTCATTATCGAGGTTGTTCAGCTTCAGCAGTTTAAGGATTTTTTCAAGGTTGCTTCGAGGTTGCTCAATACGGCGAAATAAGATTCACGGACTTGCTATTCACGAAATATGCAAGTCCGTATTCTTTATTAGACGATTTTGTAAGTCTCGAAAGATTGACGGAGTTTGTGTATAGCATCGTCGAAGCGGACAACGAGCGCAAAATGTGGGAGATTTATCTCGCTTGTGTTGCGAATCCGTATTCCGAAGTGACGTCGTTTGATGAATTCAAGCGGAAACACACAGCTCCGAAGATCAACGAAAACATAAATCTCGAAGCAACGATAAATGACTCTTACGGAATGTTGAAAGAATTCAAGCCCGAATCATAAGGGGGTGAATTATGAACGAGATTTTTAAGTTATTCGGACGAGTTGTCATTGAGGGTGTTGACGAAGCGGAAAGAGACGTTAACGATTTAACTGACACGGTAGAAACGTCCGAAAACAAATTTGTTTCGGCATTCAAGAAAATCGGCGCGGCTGTCGTGGCGGCATTCGCTGTCGATAAAATTATATCTTTCGGTCAAGAATTGGCGAGCGTCGCCGCCGAGGTTGCCGCAGAAGAATCGGCATTCGCGCAGATTATGGGCGACTATGCGGACGAAGCGAGCGAGAAAATGTCACAGATCGCTAAAGCGACGGGCAAGGTTGACTCGGCTCTCACGCCGTATATGACGAGTATGACGGCGAAATTTAAGGGATTAGGCTTCGGCATTGAGGAAGCGACGGACTATGCACAGCGCGGCTTATATCTCGCGTCGGACGCTTCGGCGTTTTGGGATATGTCACTCGACGAGTCAATGTCGCATCTTAACTCGTTTATTAACGGCTCTTACGAGGGCGGCGAAGCTATCGGCTTATTCGCAAATGATACGCAGATGGCGGCATACGCCGTCGAATCGGGAATCGTTAGTTGCACCAAAGAGTGGGCGAAGCTCGACGAAAAGACGAAGCAGGCTACGCGAATGCAGTACGCCGAAAATATGATGAAGCTTTCGGGCGCAGTTGGGCAGGCTTCAAAAGAAGCGGATCAATACGCGAACGTTTCGGCGAATTTGTCGGAAAAGTGGCGACAGCTCAAAGCGGAGCTCGGCGAGCCGATTCTTCAAAACATCGTTACTCCCGCGATGGCGAAATTGAGTAAACTGATCGACAAAGTGTCGGCGGGTTACAAAAAGGCGTCAAAATGGGTGAAAGAAAACGGCGACAAAATCCAAAAGTGGACGGGTTATATCACGGCGGCAGGCGTCGGCGTTGGCACATTCCTTATTTATTTGAATTGGGGGCAGATAATGGGCGCGGCGGCGGCGGCTCTTAACTTGGTTACGGCATCGGTTAAGAAGCTTAACACGACGATGGCGTCGAATCCGATAGGACTCGTTCTATCGCTTATCACGTCGCTTATCGCTTATTTAGTATATCTCTATAACACAAACGAAGAATTCCGCGCATTCGCCGACGAAATGCTCGGTGAGTTGTGGGCGAAGCTCCAAGTCGTTTTCGCGTGGCTTCAAGAGAACGCGCTTCCGATATTGCAAGAGGTTATCGCGTGGATTCAAGAAAACGTTATCCCCGTGATAAAAGAAATATTTACTTGGATTCAAGAAAACGCACTCCCGATGTTGCAAGAGCTGTTTGCGTGGATTCAAGAAAATATACTCCCCGTTCTGCAAGGTATAATGACGTGGATCAACGAAAACGTTATGCCCGTTATCGACGCTCTTATCGGATGGCTATTCGAGAAGATCGGCGCGTTTTGGGCTTGGCTCACGGAATCCTCGGACAGCACGGGAAGCACGCTCGGCGAGATATGGGAAAAGATAAAGGGCTTCTTCTCGTCCGCGTGGGAGTTTATCGTCTCCATTTGGGAAGCTTGTCAGCCGTTCTTTGACGGAATATGGAACGGTATCGTTCTGCCGATATGGGGCTTGTTACAAGAAATGATCGGCGCGTTTCAGTATGCGTGGGATTGTATCGTTCTTATTTGGGACTATGTTCAGCCGTACTTCTCGGGAATATGGGAAGGCATCAAAGCCGTATTCTCCGTTGTAGGCACTATCCTCGGAATGCACTTCAAGAACGCTTGGGAAGCAATCAAGCTCGTTTGGGGTGTCGTCGTCGAGTATTTCAAGCTTGTATGGGAAGGCATCAAGGCGGTATTTTCCGTCGTTTGGGCGGTGTTGAGCGGATTCTTCCGCGTGGCGTGGGAAGCGATCAAGGCGATTTGGAATAACGTAATTTCGTATTTTACGCTCGTATGGGCGGGAATCAAAGCGATATTCGCCGTCGTCAAAGGCGTGCTCTCGGGCGATTTTTCGGACGCTTGGGATGCAATCAAAAACGTATGGGAGAAAGCGAAGGCATTCTTTGATACGGTATGGACGGGAGTTAAGAACGTATTCGGCTCTGTCGGAACGTTCTTCAAAGACACGTTTAACGCGGCGTGGAACGGAGTCAAGAAAGTATTTTCGGGCTTCACGACGTTCTTCAAGAATTTGTGGTCGAAGATCAAAGACACGTTCTCGAAAATCGGTACGAACATCGGCGACGCAATCGGAAAATCCGTCACGTCGGGTATCAACGGCATAATCGGAATGATCGAAGGCACGATCAATTCGGGCATCAAAACGATAAACGGCGCGATCAATTTGATAAATGAAATCCCAGGCGTAAACATCAACAAGCTCAAAGAGGTCGAATTCCCGCGACTTGCGAAAGGTGGTATCGTCACAAGACGCACGTTTGCGGAGATCGGTGAAAACGGCGCGGAAGCAATCGTCCCGCTCGAACGAAATACCGAGTGGATCGACCGCGTAGCTCAAAGAGTCGTCTCGTTCTCGCAGGCGCAGAGCGGCGGACACAACGACGAAAGAATCATCGGCAAGCTTGACGAGCTGATTGAGCGAATTGTCGAAATGGGCGTCGGCAAATCCGAGGAAACGATGAACGCTATTCTTGACGGCATCGAAAGAATTATTTCCGCACTTCTCGCGGGACACACAATCAAGCTCAACGAAAGAGAGGTCGCAAGGACGGTGAGGGAATATGCTTGATAATTTCATTTATGAGAATCACACGGGACGGCGTTTTGTCGGTCTCGAAAATAATGTGTTTCTTAACTATAACGACTTGCGCGACTATACGTGGAGCTATGACACGATAAACAGCCGTATATCCCGTTTTTATCGTCCTATAACGACGCGAAGCATTCCTCTTGTCGTTGCTTGTCAAACGGACGCAGAAGCCGTTACGGTGAAAAATCGCATAATGGAGATCGCCGAAGCGGACGTTGACACGAAGCTCGCGGGCAAAGTATACGTCGGCGATTATTACACGAAAGGCTTCATCACGGCGAGCAAAAAAAGCGAATACTTGGCAAGTAAACGAGTGTGCAAGATTGGTTTGACGCTCACAAGTGATGATCCGTCGTGGTATAAAGAGACGAAATACGTGTTCAAGACGGGCGGCGACAATAAAATCGGATTTGGCGGCGGTACGGATTATCCGTATGATTATCCGTATGATTATGCGCTCTCAACGGCGGGACGACGCATCGTGTGTGATTCTGTCGGCGGTAACGCATTTAAGATAATAATATACGGCAATAACGGGCTCGCGAATCCGTCAATAACGATAGGCGGTCACGTTTACGCCGTGGATAACATTCACGTCGGTGCAGGAGAAACACTCACTATTGATAGTCTCGAAAAAACTATCACGTGGACGCGAACGTCGGGAGCAAATATCAACGTGTTCGATAAACGAAACCGTGATTATTACATATTCGAGCAAATCCCGTCGGGAGTGAATACGGTGAGTTGGTCGGGTACGTTTGACTTTGACTTGACCGTCATTGAGAAAAGGAGTGAGCCGAAATGGACTTGATTTATACAAACGCAAAGCGCATAGATCAAGGCGTATTATCGTCTTACTCTTTCGACTTGTCTTACGGCGCGGACGAAAACGACTTCGAGCTCACGCTTGCCGCAGACGAGCCCGCGCTTGAATTCGGCGCAATCATATATATTGAGGGCACGGAGTACGGCGGCATCATCGACGCGATCAAGGCGAGCTCGAACGGCGACACGATCACCTACATCGGGCGGACGTGGCACGGGATATTGAACAGCAAAGCTATCGAGCCCGATTCGGGATCAAATTATTTCACCGTATCGGGGGACGCGAACGATATTCTTTCGACGCTCGTCAAGCGTTTCAAACTTGGAGCAATATTTACGGCGGGGGAAAGCACTTCCGCCGTGAATATATCAAGCTATAAGCTTGCACGCTATACCAAAGCGTATGACGGCATAGCGGCGATGCTTGCGAAAAAGAAAGCAAAGCTCATTATGACGTGGAAAGATCGCTCCGTCGAATTGACAGCCGTTCCTATTGTGGACTATACAAAAGCTCCCGTTGACGGCGACGTTGCGACGTTGACCGTGGAAAAGCACGACAGCAAAGTGAATCATTTGATTTGTTTCGGCAGAGATTGCTGTGCTAATCGCGAAGTAATGCACTTGTACGTCGATCAATTCGGAAGAATAGGCTCGGTGCAGTATTACACGGGGCTCAAAGAGTATACGGAAGTGTACGAGTACGGTCACGCAGATTCCGAAACGGAGATTATCGAAGGCGCGAGAGAACGTTTCGCCAAGTTAAGAGATAACGACAAATCCGAAATATCTCTTCCCGCAGGCGACTATACTTTCGACATCGGAGATATAGTCGGAGCTTCGGAGATACGCTCGGGCGTGAGTGTTACGGCGACGGTAACGCAAAAGATCGTAAGAATCAACAACGGTACAGTAAGTATCGAATACAAGATAGGGAGCTGAATAAATGGCAAATAATTATCTTATTACGGGCTATTGGGGCGAGCCGCACGTCACAGCCGAAAACGACAGAGGTATAAACGCCGCTATCTTCGGCACGGGGCGTTTTGTTCTTCCCGTGGGCGAACAGTTTAAGGCGGAATATATCGGTAACAACACAATCCGAATGTATGACGGTAAGCTGATGGATAACGGCGCGGCGGCGGGAATACCCGTCGGCGAGTATGTAGACCTGCTGATAGCAAACGCAGGATCGGGCAAGAAGCGCAACGACTTGATAGTCTTTCAGTATTCAAAGGACTCTTCAACGCTTATCGAAAGCGGAACGTTCGTCGTCGTGCAGGGCGAAGAAACGAGCGGAACGGCGGCTGATCCCGCATTGACGCAGGAAGATTTACTCTCCGACGAAGCGGTGCTCGATCAGTTTGCATTATGGCGCATCACCGTTTCGGGAACGACTATCGCCGCGCCCGTGAAGGTATTCTCGGCGGCGACGGCAAATCAAGCTGACACGAACGCGCATATAAGCAATACGAACAATCCGCACGGTGTCACTACCAAGCAAATCGGAGCTTCGCCCGCGATAGAAAGCACGACTCATTCGGGGTGCTATTATCGCAAGGTAAACGGCGAGACGGAATGGATAAATCCGCCGATGGAGCTTGACGAGACGTATCGCACAACGGAACGCTATCAAGGAAAGCCCGTATATACCAAGCTTATTGATTGCGGAGAGTTGCCCAACGCCACGTCGAAAAATGTTAGCACGGGCGTTTCTCTCACAACGCATTCATTTATCGACTTGAAGGTATTTGCAAGTTGGGAGTCAAGCGGAATGGCGATGAACGGCGTTCTGCCGCTTTTTACAACCACAAATGGTCTTGTCGCAAGAGCGCAGTTCGCAAGCACAAGTATTCAAATAGTCACCACCACAGACAGAAGCACGACAACGGCTTATGCCGTTATCAAATACGTTGAAAAGTAAGGGGATAACGCTATGAAGATTATAAAATACACTTTTCGCGGAAACGTCGTCACTATGGGTTGGAACGAAGTCAACGAGGAAATCGCAAAGCGTGAAGCCGACAACGGCGAATATACCGTCGAGGAAATCCCCGACGAGGAAACGGAAGGAGAAGCAATATGAGTGAAACGGTGCTCGTTGCTATATTGGCACTTCTCGGCACGCTCGGCGGCTCTTTCGGTGGTATCTTGACGGCGAACAAACTCACAAACTATCGAATCGAACAGCTCGAAGCGAAAGTCGAGAAGCATAACCGTGTAGTTGAGCGCGTCTATGTTCTCGAAAAAGATCGAGCTCTTATCGAAGAAGAAATCAAGGTCGCAAATCATCGAATAGATGATCTCGAACAATTTCACAAATGAAAGGAAGGTTTGATATGGGTATTTCAAAAGAAACTATCATTCGCACAATCGTTCTCGCCGTTGCGCTTATCAATCAAGTGTTGATGGCACTCGGCAAGAATCCTCTCCCGTTCGCAGACGAAACGATTTACGAGCTTGTAACGACTCTCGTTACTATCGGCGCGTCCGCGTGGGCTTGGTGGAAGAATAACTCTTTCACGAAGAACGCTATCGCGGCTGACGCTTATCTCGCAGAGCTCAAAAACGTCGAAAGAGAAGGTGAGTGAATATGGCTGTTATGACAGCTTCGGCACTCGCCGCAAAATGCAAGGACGTCGCGCAGAATTACAAGACGCTTTATGTTATGGGCTCTTGGGGTTTGCCGTTGACCGAAAAGAACAAAGAGCGCGTTATCAAGGGACATTCGTATAACCGTAAAATTTCGCGTAAGCCGAAGATAAAGGCGGCGACGGCTGATATGTTCGGTTTTGATTGTGTGTGCCTTATAAAAGCGATTTTATGGGGTTGGGACGGCGATAAAGCGCATCACTACGGCGGTGCTGACTTTGCTTCAAACGGCGTCCCCGATAAGAGTGCGGATCAAATGATCGCTCTTTGCAAGGACGTATCGACGGACTTCTCCGATATAGAGGTCGGCGAGGTTGTATGGATGAAAGGTCATATCGGCGTATATATCGGCGGCGGGCTTGCCGTTGAATCAACTCCGATTTGGGCGGACGGCGTGCAGATCACAGCCGTCGGCAACATCGGCAAGTGCGTAGGCTATCGCACGCGCACTTGGACGAAGCACGGCAAATTGCCGTTTGTGAGTTATGAAGCAAAAACGACAGAGGGGGCAAAAACCGTGAATATTGAAATGACCGTATTAAAGAGAGGATTGAAGGGCGAGGAAGTCAAGACTTTACAGAGAATTCTCGTCGCGCTCGGTTACGATCTCGGCGCATCGGGCGTTGACGGCTCTTTCGGCGGCAAGACAGACGCGGCACTCCGCGCTTATCAAAAAGCCGAAGGGCTGACCGTTGACGGCTCTTGCGGAAAGAAAACGTGGACGAAGCTTCTTAAAGGCTGACGGACGCGGTAAATCTTGCGCGTGCGCGTACTTTTACATATTAGGTGAATGGAATATCGTAAACAACAAAAACGCGTCACAGCGCAAAAATAACGGCTCACAGAGCACACAGCGAAAGCGGGGAGAAATCCCCGCTTTTTTCTTTTTGCCGCTTTTCTTTCGTGTTTACATTTTGTTTACAAATTATCTCAAATTCGTTCACCCTCTAACCCGTGGGATATAGTACAATATACTCACAAGGAACGAACGGCACAGCCGCACACGAAAGGAATTATTGAAATGACAGCGAGAGAATACGCAAAGGCGAACGACATTGAAATCGTTGGAAAACTCACAAAGAAGGTTGTGACGCACGAAAAATTCGATTTCAAAAAATGTGAATTAGTCGAAGTAAAGATTGTATTTTACATTGACGAAGCGGGGAACGAATTTCACAAAGCGAAAAACTCTTGGTGCATTATCACAGCAGACGGAGTGTGCATCTAAACACACAAAAACACGTTTTACGCAGAGTGACCGCCGAAAGGCGGGTAATGCGGACGGGCAGACGGTCACAATCCCGACAGCCGCAGGAAAGGAACTCGACACGATGGAAGCGAGATTGATTAAGATTGATAGAAACGGAAGCAAGCACTACGAGGGCGACGTTGTGTGCGACAGATGCGGCGGCAAGGGCTATTACGCGATAGGCGTTCACAACGGAAATCCCGTTCTTTCCCCGCACGACGGCGGCGTTTGTTGGAAGTGCTTGGGCACGGGCAAGGTCGCGGGAAAGTGGATCGAACGCACTCCCGAATATCAAGCCAAGCTCGACGCAAAGCGCGAAGCCCGCGAAAAAGCCAAGCAGGAAGCGTGGGAAGCGGAGCAAGCCAAGATCAACGCAGAGCGTGCAGAGCGCGAAGCCCGCGAGAAGGCTGAAAGAGAAGCCGAGGAAGCGAGAATCAAGGCGGAGAAGGCTATCAGCAAGCACGTCGGACAGATCGGCGAGAAGGTCGAAATAAAGGGCTCATACGTGCGCTCGGGATCGTGGGAGCAGAGAGCTTTCGGCGGTTACGGAATGACGACAATGTACGTTCACACGTTCAAGGACGCGGACGGAAACGTGCTCGTTTGGAAAACGCAAAACGGCGTTGATCTTAACTACGGCGAGAACGTCGTGATAAAAGGAACGGTCAAGAATCACTCCGAGTACAAGGACGAGAAGCAGACCGAGCTCACACGTTGCAGGATCGCGCAGGCGTAACGCAGACAGAATAAACAAGCCGAGCGGGGCGGCTATTCCCCGCAGAAAGGAACGAAAATGAGAAATTGGACAGAATATCTTGACGAAAAAGTATACACAAGGCTTTGTAATTGCCGCACGATAAAAGCTGACGTCGGTGAGCTTGTAAAGGCAAGGTGGAGAAGCTATCAAGAGAACGGGAAAGCTACGCAGGGCTTCACGAAAGAAGATGCGCTCGTTTCCATCCTTGAACTTCTCGACGCCAACTCTTGTTACATTGATTTGACAATAGACGAGTACAATGATTTGTGCAGATAACAGAAAGGAGCGACACGTAATGGCAACAGAAGCACAGCGAAAAGCGGTCAAGAAGTACAAAGAGAAGGTCAAGCGATTCACGCTTGATTTTTCTCCCGCCGAAGCGGATTTAATAGAGCATATCGAGAAACAGCCGAAAAAGCAAACATATATCAAGAGCTTGATTCGAGCGGATATGGAAAAAGAGAGACGATAACGTCTCTCTTTTTTTGTTGTTTATTTGTTCATATTCGCGTGCTATAATCACAGTATTATCAAGGCTTTTGAGACGTGTACATCATAGGGAAGCGAATGAATCCGTCCGCCTATGATGTACACATAGGCGACAGTTAAATCAAGAGCTCAATGTGAAGCTTATATCGTATCTTTCCTTTGCCTTCCCACGCGATATATTCATAGTCGATCCGCTTGACAATAGCTTTGATAAGCTTGTTTTTCGCTTCGACAGAAACATCGTCGTCACGCAATCCCGCGACGGCTTTTTTTAATGTCACGATTTTTTCGGCGTAATCAATTTCTTTCGGTAACGCCTTTTGTGCTTCGTATATCCGCGTTTTCAAAGCGTCCATTTCGACGTGAAGAGCGTTGTTCCGCTTCTCGAAAACGTCCTCGGTGTATCTCCCTTTTTCCAAGAGCGTAAATTGCATCTCTTCTTGTCTATGGAGCTCTTCGAGCTCTCCGCGCATTTGCTTTAATTGCCGTTGCTGAATGATGTAGGCGTTCCCGTCGTTGTTCTTGAGCTTCGTTTCGAGCTCGGGTAATTGCTCGCGCTCCAACGCAAACGCGACAGCATCGACGAGCTCTTCCAACGGTATAGACTTCGAGCCGCATCCGTTGCGGTTGTTACACTCAATGCGCGTCCGTGCGTGCTTGTATGGGTGTTGTTTCATCGCTTTCCCGCATTTGGAACAGAAGATCACGCCCGCGAGCGGATTTTGCAAAGGAGCTCCCCAATGAGAGCGGGGATAATTGCCGTGCAACGCCATCTTTTCTTGCGCCGCGTCATAGAGCTCTTGAGAGACAAGGGCTTGATGCCGTCCGCGTGCGACGATTATATCTTCTTTGTCGGCGGGAACGCTCCGCTTTTTAATGAGCTGTCCGTTTTCGAGGACTTTTTCGCTCTTCTTCCATCCGAATCGAACATATCCCGCATAATGCGGATTTTGCAAGATAAAGCGGATAGAGGACTTTTCCCAAATCTCACTTTTCCGCGGCTTCACTCCGATTGAATCAAGGTGTCGTGCGATTTGTAAATAATTCATATCTTGATTCACGTACAAGTCAAAGATAAGACGCACGATATCGGCTTCGTCGTTCGGCTTCAATGTAGGTCCGATGTCGTCCGTTGTCCTTTCATATCCGAACGGCGGAGTGTTGCCGATATAGCTTCCGCGTTGAATTGCCAAAATGCGCCCGCGCAATAAAATCTCTTTCGTAAATTCCAAGAAATCATTTCCTTGCATCAATTTTTGCTCGAAAAATTTACGGTGCATTTTATTATCCAAGTCATACGTCATTTCCAACGTCATAACCTTCGTATTTGAATAACGAAACGCATTGACGATTCGCCCGCAATCTTCGAGATCGCCGCGACTCAAACGAGACGGCTCAACGGTGAGGACTCTTTTTGTCGCGGGATTCTCAATCAATGATAAGACTTTGCAGACTTCGGGGCGATCATCAATCGTCTCGGCGGAAACGATCTCGCGAAAGATACAATGCTCGGGGATTCTCCCGCCGAGCTCTCTTTCCGCCAACGCCTGCAATTCTTCTTCGTGCTTTGCGAGAACTTCTTCGACGGATAACAACGGATCGTCTTTTCTTGACTTCCTTAAATACATAATGTTTTCGTCCGTATCGAGTACGGCGAACGGTAAATCTCTCATTCGCTCTCACTTCCTTTATGTTTATTCTTGATGTTCGGTGCATTTTTTTTGCGGCATCACCGCCTTTCCGCGTTTCGACAATATTCACAACTCAAAAGCTTTATAATTGTTAAAAAATACTATTGTTCCGACAATTCTTTTTTGCTATAATATTTTTCAGAACATTTGTTCTTGTCTTGCGTTTGTGAAAGGAGAAAGCCGTTGTGAAAGAAGAATACATCGTTAAAATCATCGAATTACTCAAAAAGTGTGACGACCTCTCGTTGCTTGACCTCGTTTATAAGTTACTCCACAAAGGCAGTTAAAAACTCACGCACTTTTGAAACCTTGCTCGAATCGAGCTTGAGTGTTGCTTCGATTAGAGATAAATATTCCGCGTCTTGGCGCATTCTTACAACGGCATCGGTTATGATGTCGTTATTTTTTTGCATTTCTTTGTGTTCTTTTGTCTTTTCCTCAATGAGATCGGATTTTAATATCTTGAAATAATTCGCCATAATCTCAATCTTGTCAATGCGCGGATATTTCTTTCCCCGCATCCAATCGTTGAATGTAGACGTCGAAACGCCGACGATCTCCGACATTTCTTTTTGCGTCTTGCCCGACTCTTCGACATAGCGTCTCAAATTCCGAGACATTGTTTCTTTGTTGCCGATGTTGCTCACATTATCACCTCGCTTTAACTCATTATAAATCAAAATCCGCTTAAAGTAAATATTTTTGAAAGAATTTTTCGGAAAGGTGTTGACAAGCGCAAAGAGCCGCGCTATAATGATTCCAACGAATCCGCTTAAAGCGGACGGAAAGGAGTGACAGCGAGTGCTTAAAATTACAATCAAGAGCGCGAGAGTGAATGCAGGGCTCACGCAGAAGGCGGCGGCTAAAAAGCTCAATGTTAGCAATAAAACGTTGTGTGATTGGGAAAAAGGCAATTCCGTGCCGAACGTTCTCCAAGTCGAGAAGATGTGCGAGCTTTACGGAGTGGCTTACGACAATCTTAATTTTTTACCTTCAAATCCGCTTTAAGCGAATTATAGGAGAATGAGAGAATGACGGAGTACGCATACGGAAACGCGATTATTTGTGTTACACGCCCGACGTTAAGCGTCGAGGAACAAGCAAAGCGCGAGAGGATCATCGAAAACGCGCTCCAACTGTACGGCAAAGAGCGGTACAGAAAAACAATAGGAAAGGGAAAGCAAAATGAAAAAGATTCTTTTGAAGCTTCTTGAGCTGACATTCGGTGCGCTCGTCGTGATCGGATTCGTCACGATCTTATGCACGGCGGGGCTCTCCGATAATGACGCGCTTGAGTGGGGCGAGATCGTCACACGTTGCGTCGAGGGCGGCGCATTAATGCTCGTCGGTTATTTCGGAGCATACGTAAGCGGCGCAGGCTTCATCGAATGAGAGGTGACGACGTTGAATACATACCATCGGGACGCTGACCGAGCAAACATCGCGCAAGGCGAAAGCAAAGCGTCGGGAGTGACCGAGAACACGGCGAAATTAAAAACGCGCCGAGAAGCGAAAAAATCGCGTCTCTTGAAAGGGAGCGCGACGGGAGTGATTATAGCAACGGCGTGCGGCGCGGGGATTGTCTCGCTTGCGTTTGCGCTTGGCGTAATCGTTTCAGCAACAACGACGGCGGGAGCGGTTAAGCCGATGAAAGCCGCGAAAGCGTCCGAAACGCTCGAAGCTATCGCGGAGATCATATTCGAGGAAACCGAAGCCGAAACCGAAACCGAAGCGGAGACCGAGCCCGTCACAGAGCCGACGGAAACGGAATCCGAAACAACGGAAACAGAGCCGCTCGTCATTTATTACGACGTGCCGCTCTCCGAGGATTTGCAAGATCATATTTTCGAGACTTGCGACGAATACGGCATCGAGCCCGAACTTGTGCTCGCGGTTATCTATCACGAATCGCGCTACACCGTAGACGCTATCGGCGACAGCGGCGCATCGTTGGGACTTATGCAAGTCAAAGAGCATTATCACCGTGAACGAATGGAGCGGCTTGATTGTTCGGATTTGTTGAATCCATACGATAACATCACCGTCGGTACGGACTTTCTCGCAGAGCTTATCGAGAGATACGACACGTTCGGCGAAGCGTTGTCAGCGTATAACGCGGGGAATCGCGGAGCTTACGAAAAGTATTTCTCAAAGGGAATATACGCGAGCCCATACGCCGAGCGAGTGCTTGAAACGTGGGCGGAGATCAAAGAAACGGGGGAACGAAATGGATATTGACTTTGACGTTGAATCTATACTCTTACGCTATGAAGAAGAGCACGACAGAGAAACGAAACGGCTTCCCGTTTGTGCGGAGTGCGACGAGCCGATTCAAGACGAGCATTGTTACGAGATAAACGGAGAGCTTATTTGCCCGCATTGTCTCGAAGAAAATCATCGTAAATTCACAGACGATTATATCGAATAAAATCGAACAAAACGGAGGAAATCAAAAATGGCAAGAGGAAGAACAGCACCGAACATCAAAAGAGATGCTATGGAGAAGGTTTGGGCGTTATACGGAAAAGGCGTTGACAACGCAACGATAAGCGCGGTAGTCGGTATAAGCGCGCCGAGCGTATATCGCATTATCGAAATTATGAAGCTCGCAAAAGCGCACGACGTTGAAGGGCTTTGCGAATACAGAAACGGAAACAACATCGCGCAGAAGAGAATGGCTTGTAAACACTTCGGATATGACTTCGACGCGGAGCTTCGTTCCGTTGATCCCGAAGGTGAATGAGCCCGTGCAGATCACGACGGACGATATAATCGGCGAAAAGCCGAACTTCACACCGTTTGAAAGCGCGGTGCTCGCTTGTCTCTCCGAAATGAATATGAGATTGACGCAAATTTGCGCCGCTCTTGACATTGAATAAGGGGGGGCGGGCAAATGAAGCTTTATGAACTTGCGTTTGAATACAAGCGATTTTTGACGGCTCTCGACGAAGGCGAAATCCCGCTTGACGCGGCAGAAGATACGCTTGAGTGCATCACGGCAGAACTTGAGGACAAAGCGGACAATATCGCTTGTATCGTGAAACAGCTTTCCGCCGAAGCGGAAGCAATCAAGGCAGAGGAAGCCGCGCTCGCGGAGCGCAGGAAAGCGAAAGAGAAGCAAATTGAGAGAATCAAAGAATATCTCTCCCGAACGCTTCTCGACGCGGGCTATGACAAAATCGAGACGGCGCGAAATAAAATCACGTTCCGTAAATCCGAAAGCGTGAGCATCGCAGACGAAACCGCGTTTATCAAGTGGGCGGCAAGCTCGCGTGACGACTTGCTTACATATAAAGAGCCGTCGATCAATAGAACGGCAATCAAAAAAGCACTCGCAAGCGGTGACGAAATCGAGGGCGCGTGCATCGAGAGTAAACAGAATATTCAAATAAAATGACGAGGTAACGATATGAGATTTTCCGAAACATTATCCAACATCGCCGCCGCGCTCGCAAAGGTGCAAGCGGAGATAAAAAATCCGATTAAGAATCAAGTCAACAAGGGCGTGCAGGGTGCGCCGTTGTATGCGAATCTTGAGGACACGTTACAAGACTATGTGCGTCCGATATGCTCCAAGCACGGAATCGCAATCTTTCAGCCGATAAAGAGCGACGACGCGGGGCGCGTGGGTGTGTGTACGGTGCTTCTTCACGAGAGCGGTGAATTCATCGAGGGTGATTACGTTTATTGCGATATAGTCATTCCCGTCTCGAATCAAGGAAAGAAGGTGCTGACCGAGGGGCAGGCGACGGGAGTGTGCATCACGTACTTGAGAAGATATAGTCTCAACGCCGCACTCGGTATCAACGGCGACAAAGACACCGACGGAGCCTACACCGACACGCCGACAGAGGACGAGCCGCTCACTTACGAAGCCGCTCTCGACTACGAGATCACGTTCGGCAAGCACAACGGAAAGAAGCTTCGCGAGATTTGGAAAATTGATATTGACTATATCAAATGGCTCGCCGCAGGCGAAAAGACCGACGCAAAGATAAAAGAAGCTATCGCTATTATCGACGCGGAAATCAAGAAGAGCAAAACACAGAAGGGCGAAGCGAATGTTTGAGCTGACGGGCAAGATCACGGGCGTATCGTTTTCGTTGTCGGGAAGCCCGCTCGTGACGCTTGAAATCAACGAACGGAAAAGCGCGTTGGATATGGCGGACGAGCTCAAGAGCGTCGAGAAGCTTTCAATCAAGCTCTCCAAGCACAGAGAGAAACGCTCTCTCGACGCGAACGCTTACACGTGGACGCTTATCGACAAGCTCGCGGAAGTGCTTTATAAGCCGAAAACAGAGATATACAGAGAAGCAATTCGAGAGATCGGCGGGAACTCCGTCACGGTATGCGTTATTGACGAAGCCGCCGACGACTTGCGGGCAAAGTGGGAGTCAAACGGTCTCGGTTGGTGTACGGAGATTATGAAAAGCAAGCTCGACGGGTGTACGAACGTGATTCTTTACTACGGATCGTCAACGTATGATCGGGCGCAGATGCAACGCTTGACAGCCTACATCGTGGACCAGTGCCAAGCGCAAGGCATCGACACGCGCACTCCCGACGAGATCGCTTCAATGCTCGATTTGTGGGAGAGGGGGTGTGAGAATGGCTGACGTCAAATGGATAAAGATCGTTACGGATATTTTCGACGACGAAAAAATGCTCCTTATTGACAGCTTGCCCGAACACGACGGAATCATCGTTGTGTGGTTTAAGTTGTTGTGTATGGCGGGGAAACAAAACAACGGCGGTGTGTTTACGTTGAACGACAAGATCGCATATACCGACGAAATGCTCGCGACGATATTTCGTCGTCCATTGGCAACGGTGCGGCTCGCCTTAACGACGTTTGAACAATTCGGAATGATCGAGATTATAAACGACACTATCACGATTCCGAATTGGGAGAAGCATCAAACGCTCGACAAGCTGACCGAAGCGCGAGAGAAAACACGGGCGCGGGTGGCGGCTCATCGTGAACGTCAAAAAGCTCTCGCGGAATGTAACGCGTACAGTAACGTTACAGTAACGCCGTGTAACGCCGTAGATAAGATAAGAGAAGATAAAGAGATAGATAAAGAAATATATACTCGCGTTTTGTCTTATCTCAACGAAAAAGCGGGCACGGCATATCGAGCGACAAGCAAAGCGACGCGAGGGCATATCAACGCTCGTTTATCGGAAGGGTACACGGAAGAGGATTTTCAAACGGTTATCGACAAGAAGTGCGCCGAGTGGAAAGGCTCGGATATGGAGAAATATCTCCGTCCCGAAACGCTATTCGGTGGCAAATTCGAGAACTATCTCAACGCGCCCGCTCCGAAGAAGCTCGGCGCAAACGGAGTCCCCGTGAATAACAAAAAATCGGAGCTTGACGACTTATTTTAATCGCCAAGCGGAAAGGAGAAACGGTGGGTGAATTTGGATAGGTACATTGACGCTGTTGAAAGGCAAGCGGCGAAAAACATCAAAGCCGAAGAGGGCGACTATATCGAGGACGGGCTCTTGCATTGTGGCAAGTGTCACACGAAAAAGCAAACTCGTATCGAAATTCTCGGCAGAGAGCGCACGCCGTATTGTTTGTGTGAATGCGAGGTGGAGAAGCGGGAGCGAGAGGAAGCGGAAAGAGCTCGAATCGAGTTTGAGCGCAGGATCAAGGAATATCGGCGCGTCGGCTTCCCCGAGAGTGATATGAGCGGGTGGACGTTCGAGAACGCGGACGGCTCAAACGACAAGATCATAAACGCTATGAAGAATTACGTCGCGAACTTTGAAACGCTCCGACAGCAGGGCAAAGGCTTGCTCTTGTTCGGCACGGTTGGGACGGGCAAAACATACGCCGCCGCTTGCGTTGCGAACGCGCTGATAGATAAAGGCTATCCCGTTTTAATGACGAACTTTGCGAGGATCGTGAACACGGTGCAAGGGCTTTTCGAGGGGCGACAAGCGTATTATGACAGCTTTAATCGCTTCCCGCTCTTGATTCTCGATGATTTGGCGGCAGAGCGCAAAACAGAGTATATGCAGGAGATCGTTTTCAACGTAATCGACGCAAGGTATCGAGCGGGGCTTCCGTTAATAGTTACGACGAACTTGACGAGCGACGAATTGAAGCATCCGTCCGATATATCGTATCAACGCATTTTCAGCCGCTTGCTCGAAATGTGCTTGCCCGTAAAGGTCGAGGGCAACGACAAACGGCTCGCAAAAGTGAAAGCAGATTTTAAGCCTATGAGTGACTTGTTAGGGCTTTGAAAGGGGGGAGAATATGAGATTGATCGACGCAGACGAATTGTTAAAGGATGGCTTCAAATTCCGCGAAAGTTACCGAATCGGCGCGACAATATTCGTTCCGTTGCGAGAGGTGCGGCGGAGCGTTGAGGACGCGCCGACGGTGAACGTGAAAAGCAATCCGATAGTGAACGTCACACGGCGAAAGGTCGGGCGGTGGATCGAAGAGTGCTACATCGCTTTCGACGGTGAAGTGAAAGCGGTGTATCGGTGCTCAAGGTGCGGCGAGTATCTTCACAACGCCAAAGAATATAATTATTGCCCGAAATGCGGCTCAAGAATGATCGAAATTGAAAAGTCGTGATAACACGATAAGAAAAATTGGAGGAAAAAATGAAAGGTTACAAAGGATTTTCAAAGGGGCTGATATGCCGAGGTAAACAGTACGCAGAAAATACGGTATTCGAGGAAAAAGAAGCGAAGATATGTAATAGCGGTATGCACTATTGCAAACATCCGTTTGACGTGTTTGGTTATTACGCTCCGTGTGATAACGGTGTGTTTAACGAATTTGCAGAGGTTGAAGCACTTGACGAAGAAATCACGGACGACAATAAAAAGTTTTGCACAAAGAAGTTAAAGATCGGCGCGAAGCTGTCTTTCGACGCCTTTATCAAAGCGGGTGTCGAGTTTAATTTGAGCAAAGCAAATTTTGAGAAGCCGACAGAACGTGCGACGGGCGATTATAGCGGTGCAAGTGCGACGGGCTATATGAGCGGTGCAAGTGCGACGGGCAATAGGAGCGGTGCAAGTGCGACGGGCAATATGAGCGGTGCAAGTGCGACGGGCAATAGGAGCGGTGCAAGTGCGACGGGCTATATGAGCGGTGC
>RHMF01000349.1_pt1 | contig 19406 bp, 13 predicted proteins | sample 5365151 | NCBI WGS metagenome assembly RHMF01 (sample SAMN10266501, study PRJNA497801) | feces metagenome | isolation source: feces | host: Bos taurus | place: China: Prairie of Fairy Mountain | collected 2017-08-14 | reverse complement strand
CTTGCCGGAATATTCCGGAAAATATCAGCCTTTAGGCATAGAAAAAGCCCCCTAAGAAGCATTCTTCCTAGAGGGCATTGCGACAAATGGTGCTCCGATAGGGACCCTAACACCTAGAGAATATCCATGAAAATAGGCACTTTTTGGGACACGAGTGCCTTTTTTCTCACAGATTTTCTCACAAATATCATTTCGTGGCTATGTCTGCAATGGTTCTTGCTAGCTCATCACGACTTGCTCTAAGCTTGTCGATACCATTACCGTCGATCATGTGATTAGTAATAGCCTGCAAGCTGTGGAGGATTGCTCTATCCATTTCCTTACGATCAGAATTGTCGGACTTCATCTTCTGAATATCTTCTTTGTTCTTCTTGATCTGTTCAAATGGAGTGTTTACTAATTTAATACATGCGATAATGACAGCAATTCCACTACAGATCGCTACGAAATTAGTGAATTCTGCCGGAATAGTCATGGCCTATTCCCCTTGGTCCTTATTGTAGTTTAATGTGCTTACCCCGATTAAGATACCGAGAATGGTCGCTACAATATTAATTGACTGAGGAATACGATCTACGTAAGGGAATCCCCATAGTTCCCCTAATGCATCATAACCCCATGCTGCCGCCGGAAGACAGATTAAACAAACCCACTTCAAGACGTCATATACTTTATCTGGTAATTTCATTTGTTACCTCCTGTTAGGAAGCCGAACCTCCGATGGTTACAGTAATTCCATAAGAGTTTGCGGTTTCGGTGTATGGAATAGCAGCCACAGTTACCTGTGACAGATAGTTGTAAGTTGGTGTATCAGGGGTGATTACCTGCTGAGTAGTTGTTGGTGTTACGGTCTTTGCCTGTGCGTTAACACCTTCTTCTCCGGACATGGTTCCCTCTACACCAAGGATGGTTACACCCTGACGGATGTTGGTAGCAACGATCTTAGCCTGTTCTGTACTGGAGATGCTGACCTTGCCACTTCCATCATGGTAACCCTGTGGAATGGTGTACTGCTGTGCCTTTGTGGTGATAGTCCCTGTTACTGCACCATTATTCGGCATAGTACCAGTGACCTTACTGCCATTGACATATGCCGTTTTGTTTAACAGAAGTTCGTCGGCTGATGCGTTTGCATCGGATGTGTCTGCATTGTATGTACAGGAACCTGTAATGATGGCACCTGATTTATCATGGGCAGTATAGTTGTACAGTAAGTGTGCGGCATCTACAGTATCCGCGGTTAAGTCAATAAGGGTATTGCCGCCAAATATAACTTTATTAATGTTCTGCTCTGGCATCGGCTAACTCCTTATTCTGTTGCTTCGTTGGCGGCTGGTTCCAGGACCAGTGCTGAAATATCAAAGGTTTCGATAGCCTCTACTCCGTCATTGACGATGACAACCTTGACTACCTGATTGACATTAGTAATCTTGAAAGAGGCGTTCATGTCTGGGTCGCCTACTAATTCTGCTAACCCAGAACCCTGTGAAGGGTCTAAGCCAATCTTGCAACTTGTAACAGTTTCTGGAAGGGTGAACTTCAAAACTAAGAAATGGCCGGCACCCCAAACTGCTGGTAACGCACCTTCATCAACATACTTTAACGTACCTGTGATAGCATGGCCGGTTACAGCAACATCTTCCTGTAAATCAGATACAGTATGTTCAAATATAACAGTGTTGGCTTCTTCAGGTTCAACTACCACATCCGCAAAAGCCATAGCTGTAGCAACCGCGTTGGCTGCTTCCATTACATTATGGCCTTTTGGTTCTCCACCTTTCTTAACTGATATCTGGTTAAGAAGGGTTGTAATATCCACGGCTTCAGTTTCGATGCCCATGGACTTTGCGATTTTTCTTACTTCTTCATAAATTGCCATATGATTTAACCTCCTCTGACAAAATTATCGGTTGAGTTGAATACTGTTGTGACGTCTGCTTGCTCAACCCAAGAGCCGTTCACTTTCTTATATGCCTTAACAACTTCTACCCAAGAGCCATTTAGTTTGACTTCAAGAATATCAGTTGCTACAGATCCTATTGTTACAGCAATCGTGGAATTGCCGGTTACTGTGTAAGTGTATGTGTAATACTCTGGGTTATTAGAACCCGTAGAATATGTTACGACCCAAGTAGCACCGTACAGACGTCCACCATAATATCCAACGGTGAAACGTAGTCTTGCGTTTTGCAGTTCAGCACGAGTCCACGTACCAGGATCATCGATGGTGATCACCTGCTGAGAAGTGCTTGTGAACTCCTGTTCACTACTCTTCTGAGTTGACCCTGAATATAAACCGATGCTAGCCCTGTAGTAAGTACTCGTTGTGGAACTTTCCCTAAGTCCACAGCATCGTACTTCAATCGATTCGATACTGGCTCCCGCTGGAATATCACTGAAGTCGAAGTCGTACTCTGCATAACCAGTCGAGTTGTTACTCGCGTACATGTTACTCGAGTAAGTATTCGGGTTCTCTGCGGTATGCCCTACAGGATATGACGCGTACGACGAACCGCTGTTAATCCCCGAGGTAGTCACCAGACTATTCGGTGATTTTGAAATATCACTACCCGCATAGTGTGCTACCAACTCTGAGGTGATATCCACTCCATCCTTCGTAGCAGTTACCTGTTCACTAGTGTCCGTAGGAGTGATTGTAAGAGTGTATTCAGCACCTTCATTAGTGTTGTACGCACCGGATGGATTGAGTGTTCCATTACCGGTTAACGTTGATGTAACTGTTGCCGGATTGCTTAGAGTGTAGTTGACCTCTATTTCAACGCCATACAGGTACAAATATCCAGTAGAGGAGCCACCACCACCGCCAGATCGTCTTACGGTGAATCGTACACCGAAGTTGCTGCCGTATCCGGAAATAGTTTCCCAATCAGCAGTGACACCAGTAAATGTCTGAGTGGTTACTGTAGTTGTAATCGAGCTACTTGTTCCCGTTATCGTAGTCGTGTTGTTAACCAATGAAGGTCTATAGGACGATGATGTACTCATACCCGACTCATTGGCTTTAAACTTGATACTGAACGAGTCTATCGTAGCATTTGCTGGAATATCATCGAAGTTGAATCCTCTTATGTAAAGGTATCTTGATGAGGTGGATGTGGTGCTACATGTAGCATATGTGGTGCTGTCTGTGTTTGTGTAAGCATTATTGATGTTGCTTAAACTAAGTGAAGTATTACTAAGCGAGTATGTACTCGGAACAAGTCTTATCGTAGCCATCAACTAGCCACCTTCAGATAAATATCACCGTCCGAACCTAACGAAGAAGATGGGTCAGACGTACCAGTGTAATAAGTAATCACTTGCAAGGTTCCCGTGGCTTTACTTCCATCCTTAAGGTATGCTGTTTTGGATGACAGAATATCAGCTGCGGTGGCTGTTGCGTCAGTAAGGTCTATTAAGGTAGTTGAACCATAATCTACTTTGTTAATTGGCATTGCTACACCTCCGCAATATAAACTGTCGTTCCTCCTGCTAGATTGCTCGTCTCGTATTTTGGAACTTTAAGAACTACTACGTTCTCTGTGCATACTTTGTCTTTAGTCTCTAGTACTTGAATATCATGAGCATGAGGGGTAACCGAATACTCCCCCTCATACTCTTCACCGTTTATTACAATGTTTGTTTCAACTTTGAGCGGCACAGTCTGTGCGAGCTCTGTGACGGACAGTCTAACTTCTTCCGAACCTGTTTGGACGATTAAAGCAACAGGCTTAGGCCATTGGACCTTGAGTTTAACCTGTACCGGTGATTCGAATAATATCATTCTAATACCGTATCAATTAGGTTTCGTCCAACGCTCACCTTTGCGATATCAGTGCATCCTCTGGAGCCATTAGCGTATGTCCAGTTTACCTGAATCTCGATCTTGGATTTGTCTGCGAATTGCAGTGTTTCAGCCTGCGTTAAGTAAACGGAGATCTGGTGTGGCTGAATATCAACACCTTCGTCTCCGTTCTTCTTAAGCATTTCAATCGTACCGCTCTCCAAAGAGATGTACACGTTGTTTGTTTCAGTTAGGTCGACTGTATCGTCTTGTAACTCTAAAATAAAAGTAGGAGTCGTACCCCTAATCATAGGTCATCCCACCTCTCTTAAATTTTCTTTAAAGCTTCCTTTGTGTAGAAACCGGTTGTTCCAAGGGCTGTTCCGACCTGGTAAGGGAACTTCTTGCCGGTGTGGATCTGCTTGATTGTTCTGGTCCAACCGTAACCATAGGCATTATGACCTTTGCCATCAGCCTGCGAGTTTCCCTTATTAACGATCTTAACCTTGTCTCCGACCTTGAATCTCTGACCATGGAGAATATCATTGACTCTGGCCTGAACCTGCTGGTAATCGTAACCGGCCGCTTCTAATCGTTTAACACGAGTAGCTCCGTTGCCCCACTTACCTGCGATTACTTCCTGAGCAATCTTGTCAAGAGTGGCGTCGTCAATAACTGGATTATCCATGACATACGGACACCTGATGAATCCCTGGAAGGTCATTTTATCAAGCCCTTTGTAGTCGTAAGGCGGTTTGATTTCTCTCAGATAGAAAACCGGGTTTCCCTTGTACTGTGACATTGAGACAGTGATTGTTCCATCTTTATCGACTTCTTCAACAACACCGATATGTCCATAAGTACCGCCTTTCCAGCAGGCAATGTCTCCTACTCTAGGGGTCTTGCTTCTCTCGTAGCCGTCATTGAATCCATAGTAGTGATGAGCATCACCAAGGCACAGTTTCGGGTATTCATCACCCTTCTGGAAGTCACAGATTTCCAACCAGCGTCCATGCACATAACCAGTACAGTTAGGAAGTACTGAGTGAGTCTTCGTGCTGATCTCCAAAGCCTTGTTGAAACCCCAAGGCTCCTTCTTGTAGAAAGCACTGTCTAATGGTGCTTTCAAACGAGCTTCGTAATCTTTTACATAGATTTTCTTCATAGGTGTCCTCCTTTAATTATGATCTGTTTTTTAATCAAGTTTTTTACCATTATATACTCGGAATCCGGTAAATCTTGCGGCAGCGAGCCCGTCCGAAGTTGAACCTCCAAAATATACATTACCGCTTGTAAGAGTGGCTACACTACTAGCGGTACCTATAAGGGTAAACGAATCCTGCGAACCAGTTGTTTTTACGTATGCATACCAACGATTGTTTTCGTCAACGAATATTTTTAGAGTTTTACCATTTAAGAAACCAACATCCGAAGCAAATCCGCTCGAACCCCAGTTGCCCCACGTAGAACCATTGTAGTAACTCCAGCTATTTGTATTTCGTAATATCAAACCAGCTCCGCCACTAGATGTGTTCGCGTCAGTATCCGCCATAAGTACTCTTCTTACGTTGGATACCGCAGTTCCTATTTCAGCAACGTCCAGTTCAAACGTTCTGTACGTACCATAACAACCGCTAAAAACTGCATACGTGTTCGCTGCCGTAAATTTTAATCCCGTGCTGTCTCTTGCCGCAGTTGTTGTGGCAGAGGCACTCGCCACACTATCAACCAACGAAGACGTAAAGTCCCAATTTCGCAGCAAATACACATCTGCATACGCATTAATCACGATATTTCCGGTAACATTTGGAATATTTATTTCCCCTGTCGAACTATTATACACAGAAGACGTCACGTCCACGCCGCCCATAGTTATTGTGGCGGTCAAAGTTCCAGGTCCAGCCGACAAAGTTGCGTTATAGGTATTGTTTTCTGCATAAGCATATCCGCAGCTATTAGTAACACGTTTCAATATGTTTGTCACAGTGTAAAACCCGCTATCTTCATAAAAATATGGATCGGTAGACCTGAGTAAACGATATTGTCCAGATTGAAAATCAGCTTCTGATACTGAAGCAGTCAAATTTAATGAGCAACTCTTAGCGTCATACGGGGTCATAAGACTCGTCACATGAAAATAAGGAGTTCTAGGACTATTCCAAGCATCATAGGATCTAGCATAACCTCTAAAATTTCCTGTCTGAGTACCGGATGAATTATAAAAAATAAATTTTATATTACCGCCATCTTTAGAATAATCTGATCTCCCATTTTCAGAGGTAAAAGCATAAATTGTATGCGGAGTTATATTGTAAAAATCATAGCGACGATTGCTGTCACTTGTGTGATAGTATGTCGCGTCTACATAATCCCTATGTGTTGTTACTGTACCGTTCCAACTCTCAAACACCTTTATATGCAAGTTGGGATAAATTTCTTTTATAGCGTCATATGCGGTTTTTGAAATCGAATCCAGATATAAGTAGCAATTTACTAACTGAGCACGTTCTGTGTTGTTGCCAGCGGCATCAATTCCACTAAATTTTCCAAAGAGATTCAAAATGCTTGTTGCACTAGTAACGGTCCCAGTTGACTTGCTATTATAGTATGGCATACTGCTATGGTTCCATGGATACCCCCAAAATCGGCAAACATATATGTCCTCGTTAACCATTCTCACACGAGCACCAGAACTCATACGGTATAAAAACTTATACGGTCCTAATTTAGCCCAGTTACCATCAGCATCACCTCCGTACGCTTCACTTGATTTACTATTTGGTAAATTCTCTATCCACAACGACGTTAATTGCGAATAACTTGGTATCGTCAAATCCGACAATTTTGATTGATTTCGGATCGTTAAATTAGCAATTGTGCTAGGCAATACTAACGTCTGTAAGTTACCACCATTCGGCAAATTAATACCTGTAATGCCTGTTCCACCGAATTTAACTGTCTCTAAGTTATGACACTGAGATAGATCAATAGGTGAAGTCAGGTTTGGGCAGTTACTCGCATCAATGGTTCTTAGCAAGAAGTTGGTACCAGTTGTCAACTCTGTTAAGTTGGTGTTTGAGTATTCAGTATCATCATCGCCAACCTTGAGCGAAGTTAATCGAGTTGCTTCGTTAATTCTAGCGACCGATACCTTCAATGCACTAATATCACCAATATCTTTAATATAGTCAGCTGAGTAAATCGCCACTTCTGTATCGTTTGCTGTGTCTAATGGTGTTGTGAATGTATAAGGTGTGTCCTTAGTTCCTCTAACCGGTCCTAAGATAGCCTGACCAAACATCGTCCTCATATAGACATTATCAAACGGTGTGACTGTAATATCACCTACGCCATTAGTTTTGAAGTACATATACTTAGACAAAGCTTCACCGGTTTCGTACTTGGAATCCAAATATTTGAATCTGTTGTATAGCCACCACTGACGCTGAGAAGCCTTACTGCCCTGAGCCATTACTAAATATGTTGGGTCTGGCTGCTTACCAGCATCTGGGTTAGTCAACGGAGCAATGTATTTGAAATATGCGTCTTCATTGAAGATTGCTTCTGGCCATTTGCTCTGATGATCTTCGAATCGACCTTCAACAGTCTCATAACTAAGCTTATTAGAACCTTCAACGTTCCTTAACTGCTGGTACATTGCCTTGATCTCGGCTCCAAACGCGTCTCTGGTGTTAACCCAAAGTACAGAGTTCTGAGCGTTGTATACGTTCGTACTATCTGTTCCCGGTGCTAAGTCGGTGTCTTCAAGCCACCATCCAAACGCTAATTTACCGTTGTTATCAATACCTATAGCGGTATCAAAGTCGTACGGCAACAGTGCCCATCTGTCACCTTCGTACAGTGTTGGAAACATGTTCTTACCACGCGAGTCAACCATCAGGAATAACTCGGTAAACATGTAATAGAATATCAAGTCTTGTTTAGACCAGTACTGATCCACTTCGTTCTTGAATTTGGCTAATCTGTAGGCAGCACTATCTGTAGTGTACTCGACACCATCGTATGTCACTGCTTCTGCAAGAGTATTGTCTGTAGCAGCATCACGGTCTGTCGTGACAAGCCAAGCAGCCATACTCTGTAAGTTGCCAATAGCAACACTGTCTTCAGGATATCTTGCTTCAAAGTCCGCAGGCCATCCTGTAGCAGCAGATGTGTCAGAGTAATCAGCACTCTTCCACAGTACTCGGTTGGATACGTTGTTTCGGATTTCCCAAGATTCATCGCCCTGGTTCAAACCAAATACGTCTTCTGTTCCCTTATCATTGTTGAAGTTGTACTTTCCTAAGAAGATGGTTCTGTCGTTGACAGTGTCGTTCCAGAATATAACAATAGGGAATCCATCAATACCCTGTCTGACCTTATTGCCGTCTGCTCTCTCAGTTCTCTGAGGATCAGTCTTGTATGGGCAAATATCATCGTAGAGTCTGGCCAATTCGACGTTGTTAGCACCTTCCGATGATGCTACGTCCGCTTTCATTGTAAAAGTCTTTGTCGGGATGGAATCGGCTCTTAACTGGTACTTAGTAAGTGTTTCACCAATAGTTTCAGTCATGTCGAAACCACCGTTAAATTTAATCTTGTAGTTCTTTCTAGCGTAGAACTGTGAAGATGTACCCTGTACGTCAATCTGAGCCCCTGTGAATGTGAAGGACTTAGCCTGATTCAATGGGTCTACGTAATATCCGTAAATAGTCTTCTTATCACCTTTAAACTGAGGTAATTCTGAAGCACTTAGAACCATGTAAGGTAAGTCATTTGGTAAACTCTGAATAACAATATTACCATATGCATCGTATACGTTATTATGCTCGTATCTTTGCAGTAATGTGTAACCGTCTGCAGTATCCGCAATCCAGTTATCCAAAATCTGATATCTGGTCAATGAGTTATTGTAGATACGAATGGCATAAATATCCAGAGTACAATAGTTACTTCCTAAGGTAATTCCTACAGGATCAACCTGCTGGAAGTTGTCTCCGCTAGGATACTGGATAAGACCACTTATAATACCGTTGATGTAAATATAAATCAGTCGGTTTTCGGCAATCTTTTCAATGACGAATGAGACTCTTGTATGTTCTTCATCTTTATAGGTTCCTTCAACCGAGATCTGTTCTGATGCTAATGAACAGTGCGTTGGGGTAAAATATATACCTCTGGTACCGTCCAGACAGCTGATCATCACGGCATCACCGTCGGCAACACTACTTGTAGCGAAGTCTACCTCGATAGTCTTACCTGAAGTTCTGAAGTCGCTTCCGAATAACTGATAACCAATGTTAACTCTGGCATTACTTGTAAGACGCAATACCTGGTTGCCATCTGAATCGTTAAGCCATCCGTTGGAACTCCAGTCAAAACCGGTAAACGTTGAGGAATATCCATTGTTTGTCCATGTTCCCGGGTTCTCTTCGGAGTTACTTCTTCCTGCAGGAGACAAATATAAATCCAATCCGTTTGTTTCTGCTTCTACATCTACAATAGATGGAATCACAGTGAACTCGAATTGCTTGGTTGTCGCGCCGCTCTTAATCTCTACGGTGACAGTTCCGGTAGTATAAGCCCTGAACGCGTATTGATGCTTGGTTCTGTCAACAGACAGTTCCTGCTTCAACTCGCCGTCTTCCCAAATCTCAACGTCACTAGTCATTGAGTTAGGAGTGTAGACAGTGTACGGTATAGTAACTGTGTAATACTGGTTTGCACTTCTTGACTTCAAGGAACTTGAAATAATAGGAGTATTGTTGCCACTCTCGATGAAGATGATGTCGTAGTACAAATGGTTAGATTCTACAGTAGAACCGTTTACATCTGCAGTGAAATATAACTCAAATGTATGCGAACCGTGAGTCTGCGCCGGAATCGTGTAGTTCTGCTGTCTTCCTGATGTGGAAATATCAGTGTAACCGATAACTGTTCCATCAAGAACGAACTGCATTCTCTTGGTTGTGGCACCTGTTGCCACGTATGGGAATACCACCGCACCATCGTATGCCAAAGTATCATCAAAGGTACTTGACAGGTTGAATGCTACTACGGAAATAGAGAATGATAAGGTTCTTGTGTTACCGTAAACGTCGCTTACAGATACTCGTACTACGTTCGTACCATTAGATAAATATCTAGTAACGTCAACGGTTACCGCACCCTGCTCAATACTTCTCTGAATCTTGGTAGTACCGTTAACTTTCAGAGTGATCGTACCTGCACCAGTAGCGATACCGTCTTCGTCTGAACTCCATGTGAAGCTGATAGAACAGTCTTCTGTATCAGAAATGGTCTTACTTAACCATCCAGAAGTATTGGATAAGGATATAATGGCGTTGTTTTCGTTTCCTCCACCGCCACCACTTCCGCCTCCACCGTTAAATGGTCCTAAGGCTTCGGTTACTCGTTCGCCGTTTGAAGTGAGGTATAAATACCCATCTTCTACTTCAGCACCGTCTACCTTATCAAGCAATGTTGAGAAGATGCTATCGAATTTTCCGTTTGCTTCTGTGCGATATCCATCAAATTCATCGTACATACTATCAACGTTAGATTCATTACTCTCAATCCTGGTGTTGTGCTGAGTTACTGTCGACTGAAGACTGCTGATTGCGCTTGATGAGCTTGATTCATAGTCGTCAAAGTCATCTCTTAACTGATCTAAGTCATTAACTAAAGAGCCACTCGTAGTTTGGAGTGACTCTATTGCGTTCTGTGATGAAGTTCTGTATGTGTTGAACTCCGTGTATTTTGAATCGATTTCGTTCTTTATTACTCTATTTTCTACTGGATTTGTAGACGTACCGGATAATGCACTATCAATAGTTCCCTGACCGTAGGCACCACCACTGGACCACGCCGTACCGTTCCAGTAATACCAATCGCCGTTTGTATAGCCTGCTTCAGACCCGGTGTAAATATAAAGTTTACTTGTGTCTGTCATTGCCGCTATAGTATCGGCGGTTAATGGTGTTCCGTTTGCTAAAGCAGAAATCTGGTTTTGTATAGTTCCGGTAGCAGAAGTAAGAGCACTGTCTACTGCTTCTATACCGTCTTCTATATTATTCAATCTATTTGCGTTTAAAGGAGTAACACCATCAATCCAATTCTGTTTTTGATATGCCATTACATTATCCTTTCTACTAATAAATATGTTCCTACGTTATCGTCATATGATTCGCCATTGGCTCCTTCGACTCTGGCCCGTAGGTAAAGAATATCGTTCGCTGCTAACTGCACCAATTTAGAGCCTACAGCCAAACTTCCGTATAACGCAGTACTGTCTTCCTTCGTATAGACAGACATAACCTCGTTATTGCCAGCGTAAATGTAAACTCCTCTTGATGTAGAAGCAGCCACTGTGTGAATATAAACACTTCCACTAACCCGATATATACCTGCATTAAGCACCTTAATACCACTATCGTCAATCGCGAACCCACTTCCTATGGAAATTGCATCGGTTGCAACCAGTGGTATCTTGACAAACGGGTCTGAGGTTCCGGCTGTGATAGTCGTAACCGAACTAGCTGCCCCTTTTGCCTGGTGCATCGGATATGGAAGAGTTGTGTAAGTTGTTCCTGACCAAACACGAATATCATTGTCCCAAACGTTAAAAACGCCTTCGACATCGAAGTGCGGCGATGGTCTGTTTCCGAAATGGAACACGGGTACTGCCCTTTTCAGACTTGTGTTAATGATGTACTCTTCAAACTCGTCTTTAAGGCTGACTGTGACCGTGTATGAATAGTCTCGTTCAATGCTATGAGTCGGTGGATCATTGCTGTCCTTACCGAATTCCATAGTTGTGCTGAATGCATTTTGAACTGGACTTATGGTCTGTGTTTCAGTTAGTACGTTCAACGCATTCTTAGCAAAGCTGACCGTAAGAGTCAGAGAATATCCAGTCTTACCGAAACCAGACATAGCCATGTTAACATATGTAAGTTGCTCAGTAGAGCTCTGACGTGCCATGTTGTCGATTATAACAAATGGCCGTACATAGTCAGACCAGTTCGGTATCGTGTACTCAAGGGTTCCTATCCTACCTCTAGCATCGATTGCCGTAATCGTGATAGTGCTTGTTTCCAAGTCGGACAACGTGCATGGGAACGAGGTCCCGAGTTGCCTATTCCCATTGGCAATACGATAACTAGAAATAGTGGTTCCGGGGGATGAGGCACCAACAGAGATAGTTCCTGTCGAATGGTATTTCAGCCAAGTTTCGTTGTAACCCGTTCCATCAAGTTTTGTTGTAGTGTTCGTTAGCGTAACCGGTCCAAATGTAGGAACAGCATTCGTTGATAACGTGATTCGTACTGTGCTAGTACCAATGGTAGTCTCGCCACTGTACGTTGTGCACGTAATCGTACAAATATCACTGGTCGTGGTCGGGATCGCAGACAGTATCGTCGTTGCTGGAGCCCAACCGAACGATGTTCCAACATTGGTTGCAATCTGCTGGTTACTCGCTGTTCCAAAGGAATATGTCAAAGTATGAGTGTAAGTATCTACCTTGCGGTCGATGGTAAATACAACTGAATTAGTGCCGTTAACAACCAAAGAATTCTTATCTGCTGTTATGGCAGATGCTCTTGGAATATTATCCAGGGTAAATGATGAACTTACATAAGTACTATTGGAATCAGCATAGTTCAAACAAACATTGACGTAAACGCTAAATGTCTTTGAACCGTCGTCTAAGTGTGTTACTACTGTCGTTCCAGTCTTAACAACTTCACCATGACCGTACGCATTACCGGAAGCAATTGTATACTTCGTTCCGTTAATTGTGACATAACTACCAGAGTTGATAGTTCTCTTGTAAGTAGACATCCCCTTGGAATTTTGGCAAGTCAATGTCCAACTTACAGTGGATTGGTTCTCAGGTATCGCCTGTGTTGCAGTCCAGTTAAGAATATACCAAGTGTAGAAATTATCGGCTGCGTAATATGTTCTATTGGTCGTTGCACTTCCGCTTAATGCCATATTACCTCCTAGTCTAAGTAGACGCCTACCTGTTCTGTGTCATATCTAGCGTCACTATAATGCTCGAAACGAGCCAGCAAACTGCCATATTTAATATTGAAGTAGTTGCTAACAGTCATGTTACTAGCTTCAATTAATCTCTTTTCACCATCGATGTTGATTAATTTGACATCCTGACCGTTAATTTCATTGGTTACTGTTATACCATTACCGGTAATGTTGGTTTTGTTGTTGGTATCGCTTGTGGATACATGGAACCCGTTCTTATCAAGAACAGTGCTTGCGTCTTGATAGAATCCCTTAACCGCGTCCCATTCACCGACAATGTTGGTAATTCCGCTGTAATCCTGTTTAATGGTATTCCAAGCACTGTTAACTTCATCCACGATCTTAGATTCAATAGAACCTGCACGTAGAGTGAGTTCAGAATATCTTTTTCTGTTTGCCAGATCTACGTCTTCGACTAATGCCTGTATCTGATCCGCCTTAACGTCAAGCTGGGCAGTCTTATAGTAGATGAGCTGTGCATTCTTACTAATGCCCTCTAGACATCTCAGGTTCTCATACGTAACTGTACCATCGTACCACGATGTTTCTTCTCTTTGCCAAAGATAATATCCAGGAGTGACTTCTGGCATTTCGGTAAACCATTGCACTCGTCCTACAGAGGACATAGGATATAAATCGTCGCTTGGCATGGTGTCGTCACCAGTAATTGGTAACTCCATTTTGACTTCTTCTTTTGATGTGGATAAAGCATACTGCGCAACTATGCTTTCAATACCGGCTGGTACTAATGAGTATTCGGTATCAGTAGTCCCGTCAACTGTTGTTGATACAACTTTCCTCCAAATATAACGTCTGCTTGGACTGGAGGATGACGGTGGCAATGATGTGTAGATAAATGTATCTGACGCTGGCCTTTCAGTAGCACTTGGGCTATACGCATATGTTGTCGTAGAGCTTGTTACGGCACCGGCCAACGAATGATTAATTTCTGTGACGCTTCCTCTAATCTCACCTAGCTGTGCATTAAGTGTTGTATAACCAGTTGAAGCATCGTTGATCTCTTTTACTAATGCCGTCGACAGTTCGTTTGCTGTAATCGTACCTGCCATGATTTCATTGGCGGTTAACGTACCAGCAGCGATTCTGTCCGCTGTAATCGATCGGGCTATGATGTTGGTTCCGTGGAAAGCGTCGTCAATCAAACCGTTGTTGTTGTATTTAGTCCAGTCTGACTCGGAGATTTCCCCTTCTTCATGCTTATGAACATTGAGCTGATAGTACAGACCATCCAAGCCTCTGAGCAGTAATGTGTCGGCTTTTAACGTTCCGGCGTTAATCAGGTCACCATTGATTCTGACACCGTTTAACGTACCTGTTACATAACCATCAGAGATGGACAAGTTCTGGATAAGACCGTAGTCACCTAATATCTTATGAACAACTGCCTGCTGGAATGCAGCATACTCAGCTGTTGTGAAGATACTGGTTAAATCTTCAATGAACGCTTCTTCTGCGGTTAAGTTATGGACAGATAAGTCGGTGATGTTGGCAAAGTCTACGGAGGCGTAGTTGGCATCCAAACCGGCAACAATAACTTGGTCACCTTCCATAACACCAACTCTTAATTTGTCAATAGCTGCCTGAGTAATGTTAGCAAACTCAGCATCCATATACTCAGTCTTAAGATACTCAACCACTGCTTCACGTGCCAACAATGAATTAATGGTTGCTTCTTGGATTGCTGCCACTTCTGCGGACACGTTTGTTAAATTTGCAAGGTCAATTCTTGCATAAGCTGCATCCAAATACTGAGCCGTGATCATATCAGCAGCTAACTTCTGAATAGCCGCAGTGTCAATATTAGCAAAGTCAATATCCGCATATGCAGTATCAAGATTGTTGATTACAGTCTTGACATCTGAATATTGGTTGTAAATCTGACTTACAAGTTCGTTCAACTGCTCTGTCAGTGTCTGAATAGCGTCTAAATCGTTATTCAGCTGGGCAAACATCTCGTTTGTAATCTCAATATCTTTTGCGGCAGTGATCTGAGTCTCGGTCAGGGTCTTTCTTTCTGCTCCGAAGTTGTAAGTATTGTTCTCAGGCTGTTGCAAATACAAGGTCATCTTGCTAAGAGTGTAATATTCGCCAATAATTCCATGTGGAGCCGAATTTACCTGTACTCGATCTCCTATTTTGAATTTCTGGTAAGCGACATCCATCAGGTTCAAATCAACAGCATTGACCTCTAACTTAACTGATAACTGATAGTTATCGTCCAGATACTGCGTTCCAAGACTGTATAATTCGTCAGGGTCTGTTACGTCATCCCAAGTATGGACCGCGACAATTTTACCGAATAAGTCTTCGCCTTCCTGTTTAACAATGTAGTTCCTACCACCACTGTTCTGAGCTTTCTCAATGGTTGTTCGAACATACTTCTGCTGCAGCAATTGAACAACAGAAGCCATAGAATTGGAAATAGGAGCAGGTTTAGCTCCATTTGTAGAAGTTGTATACTGGTTGATGAATTCGCCAGTGATAACAATAGAGCTTGTCGCAACATTACCAGTCCAAGTAACCAATGTCTGTTCTGTTCCGGTTACTGTTAACGATGCTTTACCGCTCTTCTGATTAACAGCGTTTACTCCGGTTAGGCCGGGATCAAACTGTATATCGGCGTAAATCTTGTTCCCATCTAATCCAGACCACGAAACAGAGGTTCCATCTTTGGTCTTAACCCCATAGTTAATAGTGATGTTGCTCTTTTTATTATTAGCATCGCTATGATCCTGACTGTTTAGAATTACTTCTAACGAAAAAATGAAATTAGTAGCCGTGCCGCCTTTGTTAGCGATTGGTTCTGTGAATATCTTTGAAATCTGACCTGTTGTAATCTCAGAAGTGTCTAAGTCAACAGCGTAAGACGCTCCTAACGGAATAAGATGGGTGAATAACTGGTCGGCGGATACGTATGACGACATGTCCAACATGTTCTTACCAAACTCGATAGTCTGAGTAGCATTGTTACCATAACTGGACACATAGTCTAAATATCTATGGCCAGCTTCTAAATTCACACGAAGATACCCGCCATAAACGTCGAGTAAATATGTATTAATAACGTTCCATGCCGATAGATACTCTGTCAAATTAATCGATATCTCGGTGTCAGGCAGTACAGTAACCCCATGACCTTCGATCTCTCGTTCGTCAAACTCGAATTTCTTGAAGTCATCGACCTGGGCATTATACTCACGTAAAATATCTTTGAAAAACTGCTTGACAGACATCTTATAAGTTTTAGGCTCGATGATTCCGTCAAGTAAAAAAGCCAGTTCCCCTTCACAGTATACTGACTTATTGTTGTTGAAATCTCTTTCGTCGTTTAGAATTCGACCTCTAAATATCGGCTCACCGTCTTGATAGACTGTGATAACGGTCTTCATCTTCTGAAGACTATTGTAGAGTATGTTGGTAACAGGAAGAGTAAACTGAAATGACCCTGCCTTGTTAGCCTCTAATATCAATACGGGATTGTAGATAACAAACCCGCTGTCTACCATCCTGGGATGATACAGGAAATTGTCATCTGCTGTTACCGTATACATTACAATTTACCTCCACGGCTCATGATTGTTAACGTACCTGAGCCTTTAACCTGGAAATAGTATGTTTCATTGTCCGAGAACCATATGGACGGTATTGGTTGCTCTCCAGATTGAAGGGTAAACGTACTTGACTCGTACTTTAGTTCACAACTGGCGTTAACACCGCTCAACGTAAACTTAGGCAAAGTTGGCGCTCTGAATCCATATGGAAAATATATTGTCGTTTCAGTATTTGTAAGCGTATATGTCTGCGTTACAGGTGTGGTCTGATACTTAAACGGCTCCAGATCGTAGTCGATGGTGATTCTTGAGTAGTCCTCGTTGGATGCCCAGTTGTTCACCTCAACACGACCTTCGTAATACCAATCTGGTTCTTCTTCAAGACGAATCTGAACACGTCTCCCGTGAAGAGTGTTCATGACGTCATTGTAGACCTCGTACCAGGTCATCGGCTTGTCATTAAGTACGATAAATTCCAATGACCCAGTACGGTTAGAGTAAGTTACATCGCCTGCCAGGGTCTCTGTCAGGTCGATTCTATTGTTTGATCCAGGAATATCAATCATCGTTTTCTTTGGCTTCGGTGGTTGAATGACTGGACGGGAAGAGGGAACCATGTACCAGTTCGTGTATGTATTATAAGTCTGGCTACCCGCCACAAAGGTTACTGCATAGTACATTACATGTTCCCCCTTCCTTTGTATGTAGAAATAGTGCCTAAGGCACCGTCCATTTTAGTAGAAATAGAGCCTACTAAGGCTCCGCTATCCATGACTAACTGCATGCCGAAGAGCTCGTCTTTCATGGCGTTTAAATCAGATTTTAGACTATTAATAGAATCTACTACGGAACTACTTCCATTTTGAATTTTTACATTACTGGTTAAAGAGTTCGAAGTTCCTCCACCAGAGAAAGATAGACCATAGTCTTTTGTAATATCTCGTGCTATTTGATTCATTCCGGAGTCAACGCTTGTTAAATCAAACACTGGTCTGATAACGGGCATTATTGCTGGATCTTCATCTATAGTTTTACCCACATAGGACATAGCGTCTCTAAGCGTATCGATGGCTTTATTGCCAAATGCTCGCAAAGGTTTAATAGACTGATCAGTATTATCTTCAACGCCCTTAGCAAAACCCAAGTCTACGAATTTACCAATCTCAGCAAATACTTTCGAAGGAGATGCAATACCTAAAATATCGTTCATCTTGTTCCTTGCATGCGTCGCGAGTCTCTTCATCGCGTCCGTCACTTTCCAAGTGTTGTTATCAACGCCCTTAGCGACGCCACCGTCAATGTTACTACCAACCGTCTGAAAGTCTTGCCCAACGTTTGAAACACTTTCTTTACCTTTTGCTATAACACTAAACATAGCGTCGCTAAATTTAGATGGGTTAGACGCGTAACCATTAATAAAGCTGTCGTACAACAAACTACCAGCTTTTGCCATGCCTTCCGCTTGCAATGCGGATGTTTCTTCACCCTTCTCGATAACTCCAGTGACTACTTCACCATAGTCAAGACCCTTTATGCTTGCCCCTTCAAGGAAACTGCCCATCAAAGCAGAACCTTCTTCCATATACTCGCCTTTTGCGTTCGCAAAAGTGTTTCCGCCAACGACTACAATATCTTCGCATGCTTCTTCAACCGCTTGATACAGTTTATCGTCGAATGTCCGGTCAAGAATATCTTGCTTTGCTTTCTCTATGCCATCGGATATCTTTTTTCCGACTACAGGAAGGCCGCCAAGTAAGTCTTGTATAAGGGTCATTATTAATAGAATAATTGACTGGAATATGTGCCCAATAGCGGACAATATCATGTCGCCGTTCTCGTAGATTTGTTTAGCAAGAGCTTCTATGAAGTTGATAACTACTCTAAATGCTGTAGCAACCAAACCATCCATATTAATATCAAACCAATTTAATATGGCCATAACAACGTCGCCAACAAATTTTATTATGTCCGGTATAATGGTATCTAAAAAGTCCATTATGGCGTGGAATATCTTTCGAATAGCATCAATAATTTCCGAAATAGAATCACCAATTGCTCGAATAACTCCAACTATGCAATCAACGACAAGTTGAATAATGCCAGGTATCAAAGCCGCCAACGAACTGAAAAACAGCTGGAAACCTTTAATGCCAACTAGGTTGTTAATGCCATTGATAATACTCTTGACACCATTGCCAAAATTGTAAGACAGTAGCCCCATAGCAACACTAATCGCCAGTAGAGCTGCTCCAAACATCAATAATGAGGCAGAAATACCTATAATAGCTGGCAACAACCCTTGCAACACTAATGCTGCGATGCCCATTATCGTGAATGCACCAGCAAGAGCTAATAATCCAACGCCAATCTTTTCAATCGGCATCGAACTTAGCATCATTAATGCTGGAACCATCAGTAATAGCGCAGCGGACATTATTAATAAAGCAACACCAGAACCTATCGATTTCTGGAGCATCACCCCGACAAGAGCAAAAGCAGCCATTACACCTATTATTCCAAGCAAAGCGGTCTGCATTGCTTCGAACTTGATTGTGCTAAGTAGTTTTAACGCTCCAGAAATAATGAGTAGAGCGTTACTAAATATCAACATCGACACTGACCCAGAAATCAACCCTTTAGTATTGCTGGTTATTCCGGTATATGCTGCCATAATAGCCATCAATAGCCCAATAGCACCGACACCAGCGTATAAATTATCGGGATCAATGGTGGACATAATTTTCAATGCCGTGCCAAAGAATATCATTGACATGCCTATACTCTTAAGAGATTTAGCAACGGTTCGCAATTTCAATGACATCTTAAAGTCTAGTACTTTCGCGAATAACAAAATGATCGCCATGATGGCGGCAAACGCTGTCATAGCGTTTACCAATGGCGTTGTTTCTATTCCTGCTATAATACGTATGGCGGCAGCAAACAATACCATAGCAGTGCCTAACGCTATAAGCCCTTTTGTCTTGACTTTCCTAGCAAGTCTAGAT
>RHMF01000347.1_pt1 | contig 19413 bp, 17 predicted proteins | sample 5365151 | NCBI WGS metagenome assembly RHMF01 (sample SAMN10266501, study PRJNA497801) | feces metagenome | isolation source: feces | host: Bos taurus | place: China: Prairie of Fairy Mountain | collected 2017-08-14 | reverse complement strand
TCCAGAGTGGTGATGCGGAACATCTCACCTGCACCCTCACAGTCGGAACCGGTGATGATGGGGGGGTGGATGTAAACAAAGCCGCGGCTCTGGAAAAACTCGTGAACTGCCTGAGCAGCAACGCTTCTTACACGGAAGATTGCGGAGAACAGGTTGGTTCTGGGTCTGAGATGCTGAATGGTACGCAGGAACTCAACGCTGTGGCGCTTCTTCTGCAGGGGATAATCGGGAGTGGAAGCACCCTCAACAATAATCTCGTTTGCCTTCAGCTCGAAGGGCTGCTTGGCGTCCGGAGTCAGCACCAAAGTGCCGTGTACTATCAGGGCGGCGCCAACATTCTGTCTTGCAATCTCATCGTAATTATTCAGGCTTTCCCTCTCAAACACGACCTGCAGCGACTTAAAGCAGCTGCCGTCATTGAGCTCGATAAAACCGAAGTTTTTCATGTCACGAACAGTTCTGACCCAGCCGCAAACAGTCAGGCTCTGACCGTCAAAAGCGCTGGAATCGGCATAAATGCCGGAAATTTTCTGATGCTTCATGTGGCACCCATCCTTTCTTTGTGTCATTGGACACTCATAATTAAAATGATAACTGAGACATTATATACAATGCCTCAGTTTTTTTCAATATCTATTCTGCTTTAGAGCTTAAAAAATCATATTTACAGGAGCTTTATAGTTAAAAAGCTCAATTTCCTTGTGCTCTCCGCCGGCTTCACCGTCACGAGTCCATGCAACAGGCTCATCAAAAGTAAACTTTGCGTGACGGGTATGGAGAATAATAAGCTTGTCGCTGTCATACTTGCGTGTCATAACGCTGGTGAACAACTCGCTCAGTCCCTCAATATTAACAGGGTCTTTTATAAGAACAAGCTCGCTCATGCCATCTCCCAGACTTACCAGTTCCTCAGGGAATCTGAAAATACCTGCTGCGGAAGTAGAATTGGACATACTTCCGTACATAAGATCCGCTTCAATTACTCCACCATCATATTCCACGATCGTATGGTAGGAGTGGATTTTAGGTAAGGACATTGCTCCCTGAATTACATAGGCAAGGTGGCCGAACATTTTTTTCTGGCTTTGAGGAGTAGCATAGCTTACCTCGGTAAAAGCGCCGAAGGCAGCAATATAGGAGAAGTATTCATCTTTTCCGAAACCACCCACATCATAAGGATGGGCAGTACCTTCAAGCATTACCTGCACCGCACCCAAAATATCGTTTTTGGGGATATTCAATGTTGTTGCCACGTCGTTTGCTGTGCCCATTGGGATATAGCCTATATTTGGCTTTTTATCAAGATGCATTACACCGCTCATTACTTCGCTGAGGGTGCCATCACCGCCAATGCAAGCAACAGTATCAAAAGAGGATCCGTGTGTTTTCACATATTTAAAAGCATCACCGGGATTTTGTGTAAAGAATATGGTTGTTATATATCCACCACGGTCAAGGGCGTTAAGGCCGTCAACAAAGTTAACTCGATATGCTCCTTTTCCTGCATTGGGGTTTACTATAAGCATTAATTTCTTCATTACAGCTTAGCACTCCTTTCCGCGGACTATTATAAATATTTCCTACTTGGGGGTCAATATAAACACAAAAATTTTACAACTAAAAAGTCCCCATAAAAAGACCAAAGGGAAGCAGATTCCTGCTTCCCTTATAACTCATTGCATTGAGATTAAGCCATCTCGTTGAGCTTGTTTGCCATCGCGGACTTCTTGTGTGCTGCGTTGTTCTTGTGCAGCAGACCCTTGCCGGCCGCGCGGTCAACAGTCTTAACTGCAACTTTATAGGCACTGACGGCATTGTCACGGTTGCCCTCGGCAACAGCTGCGTCAAACTTTTTAATCATGGTCTTGAGAACGGTCTTCTCAGCGCGGTTCTTAGCTCTGAGCTGCTTGGACTTTTCGTCTCTCTTGGCAGAAGATTTGATGTTGGCCATGCTTGATTCGCCACCTCCTCCTATAAAATTGAGTTACTATAACTCGCGTTTAGAGATTATAACAGAGAAGTTATGTAAAATCAAGCTTTTTTTCAATATTTTTTTAAATTTTTATAGTTAACAGGCAGATTGTTATTGAACCGCTTTTTTAGGGTTAAAATACACAATATATTGATTTTCTGGGAGTACTATAATGCTGTTAAATTCAAGAACTGACATGGCTTTGGAAGCTTACAACATTTGCAGTCAAAGCGAAAAATCCGGCAAAGAAATTGAGGGTGTAATTGTCAGAAAAGAGAGTGTATCTAATGTTGTTGTTCACTCTGTAGAGATTGTAAATGAAATGGGTGCAAATGCTTTAGGAAAGAGTATTGGAAAATATTATACTATTGAGCTTGACTCTCATTTTGAGAGAGGATCTGAGTTTTTTCAGTCCGCTGCTTTTGCTGTTTCTGATTTGATAGGCAGATGTCTTCCCAATTCTTTTTGCAGTTCTTTTCTGATTGCTGCTTTGGGGAATCCAGACATTACACCCGATGCTTTAGGTTCTTTGGCAGCTTCCAGTATTTTAGTTACAAGACACTTAAAGCAGACATCTCAAGCTGATTTTGATTATTTTGCAAGCACATCTCTTTGCAGAACAGGTGTTTTGGGTACAACGGGTATTGAAAGCGCTGCGCAAATCAAGATGCTGTGCGATTGTATAAATCCTGATTGTGTGATTGCCATTGATGCTTTGGCCGGTGCGGATATTTCCCGTGTTTGCTCCACAATCCAGATTTCCGATAGCGGTATTGCTCCGGGTTCCGGAGTGGGTAACAGCCGAGAGGAACTTTGTTTTAACACATTGGGTGTTCCGGTTATTTCTATTGGAATGCCAACAGTTATTGATGCCGCTGCTCTGTCCTGCGATAAAGCCTTGGATGCCATGTTTGTCACGCCGAGAGACATTGACAGTTCTGTTCGTAATGCAGGTAAATTGATTGCTTATGGTATCAACCTTGCCCTCCACAAAGGCATCAGCATTAGCGACATTGACTATCTTGTGGGATGATGTTTCACGTGAAACACAAATTCAAAATAATTAAAAATGTTTCATGTGAAACATTGAAATAACTCTGCGACACTGCTATAATGACTTCATACGAAAAATTGGAGATAAATATATGGCAAAAATAATTGCAGTAGCAAATCAAAAGGGTGGCGTAGGTAAGACCACAAGCTGTGTAAATCTCTGTGCTGCGTTAAGTATGATGGGTAAAAAGGTACTGTTGGTTGACTGTGACCCTCAGGGTAACGCAAGTTCCGGAATGGGTGTTTCAAAAACCACCAGACCCAACACTTACGATATGTTGATCAATGGTTCTCCTGCAGCAGATTGCGTGGTACATACCGAATACGGAGACGTAATCCCCACCGGCAAGGAGTTGGCGGCAGCATCCGTAGAACTGATGAATTCTGAAAAAAAGCATTTTGTTTTAAAGAATGCTCTCCTTTCTCTGTACAGTGAGTATGACTTCATTTTTATGGATTGCCCTCCCTCTTTGGAACTTCTGACAGTAAACGCATTGGTTGCGGCAGACAGCGTACTTATTCCCATGCAGTGTGAGTACTACGCACTTGAGGGTATTGCAGATTTAATGACCAGTATCAAAATGTGCAATAAGAATCTCAACAGACGCCTTGAGGTTGAAGGCATAATTCTCACAATGTATGATGCAAGAGCAAACCTCACCAATCAGGTTGCAAATGAACTGAGAAAATTTCTCAGTGGAAAAGTCTATGAGACTGTGATTCCAAGAAGTATTCGTCTGTCCGAAGCTCCCAGCCACGGCATTCCCGGTGTGGCATATGACAAAACTAATAAGGGCAGCCGTGCATATATGGCTCTTGGAGAAGAATTTCTTGCAAGAAACAAGGAGGCATAATGGCAGCTAAAGAGAAAAAAGGTTTAGGAATTGGATTGGATGCTTTGTTTGCAGCCAACGACATTGAGGATGACGAGTCCTCTGAACTGCTGATTCTTCCTATAAGCAAAGTTGAACCCAGAAGAGAGCAGCCCCGCGAATATTTCGATGAGCAGGCTCTTCATGATTTGGCAGATTCAATCGCTCAGTTTGGAGTTATCCAGCCTGTTGTCACCAGAAAGTTGGATAACGGTTATTATCAAATAATCGCAGGTGAACGCCGTTGGAGAGCTTCCCGACTTGCAGGACTTACCGAAATTCCTGTCAGAGTAATTGAGGCTGATGACAGAAGAACCGCAGAGCTTGCTTTGGTTGAAAATCTTCAGAGAGAAGATCTTAATCCCATTGAAGAAGCAAAGGGATATAAAACTCTTATGGAAGAGTATGGGCTTACTCAGGAAGAAACCGCAAAAAGCGTAGGCCGTTCAAGACCCGCAATCACAAATGCACTGAGACTTTTAAATTTGTCTGCAAGTGTAATGGATTTAGTTGAGAAGGGTCAGCTTTCTGCAGGACATGCCCGCGCTTTGGTCAGCGTTGAAGACGGAAATAAGCAGTTAGAACTTGCAAATCAGGTAATTGCAAATTCTTACTCCGTCAGAAAAACAGAACAGCTCTGCACAAAGCATAACAAAGAGAAAAACTCTGCTAATGAAGAGACCAATAAAAAAGACAATTCCATTGACTATGCCGCAGAAGTTGCAAAAGAACTGACCAAGATTCTTAACAGAAAAGTTAAGTTAGTTGAAGGCAGCCGAAGCGGAAGAATTGAACTTGAATTCTATGGTGCTGACGATAGAGAGGCACTTATTGAACAACTTAAAAAGATCACAAAATAATCGAACAGGAGAATAAAAAATGCTTGATATAAGATTTGTCAGAGAAAATCCTGAACTGGTAAAGGAAAACATCAAGAAGAAGTTCCAGGATGCAAAGCTGCCCCTGGTAGACGAAGTAATCGAACTGGACGAAAAGAACCGCGCTGCTATCACTGAGGCAAGTGATCTGCGTGCAAGCCGCAACAGCCTGTCCAAGCAGGTTGGCGTCCTCATGGGTCAGGCCAAGAAGGACCCCTCCAAACTTGAGGAGGCTGAGGCTATCAAGGCTCAGGTAAAGGCAAATGCTGAGCGTCTTGAAGAGCTTGAGAAGCTGGAAGGCGAGTACGGCGCACGCATCAGAGAAATCATGCTGACCATCCCCAATATCATTGATCCCTCTGTTCCCCTTGGTCCCGATGACAGCCACAATGTTGAGGTTGCCCGTTTCGGTGAGCCTGCAATCCCCGAGTATGACGTTCCTTACCACACCGAGATTATGGACAAGTTCAACGGCATTGACCTTGACGCATCCGGTCGTGTTTCCGGCAGCGGTTTCTACTACCTGCTGGGTGATATTGCAAGACTCCACTCTGCTGTTATTTCCTATGCTCGTGACTTCATGATTGACAAGGGCTTTACTTACTGCATTCCTCCCTTCATGATTCACGGCAATGTTGTTGAAGGCGTTATGAGCCAGACTGATATGGACGCTATGATGTACAAGATTGAGGGTGAAGATCTCTACCTCATCGGTACTTCCGAGCACTCCATGATTGGTAAGTTCATTGACCAGATTATCCCCGCTGAAACCCTGCCCCAGACTCTCAACAGCTACTCTCCCTGCTTCCGCAAGGAGAAGGGCTCTCACGGCATTGAGGAGCGCGGCGTTTACCGTATCCACCAGTTCGAAAAGCAGGAAATGATTGTTGTCTGCAAGCCCGAGGATTCCATGGAGTGGTACGAAAAGATGTGGCGCTACTCTGTAGAGCTGTTCCAGAGCCTGGAGATTCCTGTTCGCCAGCTTGAGTGCTGCTCCGGTGACCTGGCTGACCTGAAGGTCAAGTCCTGCGATATTGAAGCTTGGTCTCCCAGACAGAAGAAGTACTTCGAAGTTTGTTCCTGCTCCAACCTGGGTGATGCACAGGCACGCCGCCTGAAGATGCGTGTTAAGGACACTGACGGTAAGGTATACCTGCCTCACACCCTTAACAACACCGTTGTTGCTCCTCCCCGTATGCTCATCGCTTTCCTTGAAAACCACCTGCAGGCCGACGGCACTGTTACCATCCCCGCAGTTCTTGCTCCCTACATGGGCGGTAAGACCCTGCTGACCCCCTCTAAGTAATGAAGAAATTAATTAACGAATTTAAAAGCTTTATCACAAGAGGTAATGTTCTTGAGTTAGCTGTTGGTGTAATCATTGGCGGCGCCTTCAGTAAAATAACCGGCTCTCTTGTAAATGACTTGCTTATGCCCACCATCAGTTGGATTTGCGGCACAAGAGATATGACAGCCCTCAACCTCACCGTAAGACCTGAACTGGTTGTTAACGGTGAAGTTATGCAGGAAGCTATCGTAATTGGATTTGGTACATTTCTGGCAACTATTCTTGATTTTCTTCTCATTGCAATAGTAATATTTTCTATTGTCAAGCTTTCCAATAAGGCCAACAGCCTGAAAGAAAAGAAGAAAGCAGAGGAAGAAGTCGTAGAAGAACCTAAAGCAAGTGCAGAAGATTTGCTTAAGGAAATCCTCGAAGTACTGAAAACTAAATAAAATTAAAAATCCTTCAACATTTTTGGATGTTGAAGGATTTTTTTGTTGAAAGTTCCTACTATATTATATTTATATTTTCTAATTTCTATTGAATATTTGAACATAGTTTGCTATAATGATACAGTTAGGAATACTATAACTAACGAGGTGCTTTATGAACTCTTTAAACGATATTTGGAATGAAATAATAAACATACTTTCAAAGCAGCTTACCCCCACAGCTATCAGCACCTGGTTTTCAGACTGCACCCCTGTGGGAATTGAGGATTGCTGTCTTGTAATTCGTACCAGCACTGATTTTAAGCGAAGCATTATCCTGAACCGCTTTGGTGATACAATCAAACAGGCTCTTTCAGACCTGTTTTCATGTGAGTTTGAGCTGAATGTTATTTCCGGCGATGAGATATACGAGCCTAAAAAGGTTGACGAGAATGCTCTGCCTGAAATGGCCGGATATAATTTTGAACGCTTTATCGTTGGTAACTCCAACAAGTTCGCTCATGCAGCGGCTATTGCAGTTTCTCAGAATCCCGGCAAGGCATATAACCCTCTCTTCATCTACGGAAACTCCGGTCTTGGTAAAACCCACTTGCTTTTCGCAATTGGACAGGCTATCCATGAAAACGATGAAAGAAAAAAGATTGCCTATATCAAGGGTGATGAATTCACTAACCAGATGGTTGCCGCAATCAGAGAAGGTTCTACCGAGGATTTCAGAAAGAAATACAGAAATGTTGACCTCTTCCTTGTTGATGATATTCAGTTCATCGCAGGAAAGCAAAGTACTCAGGAAGAATTCTTCCATACCTTCAATAACATCTATGAAGCAGGCCACCAAATAGTAATTACTTCTGACCGTCCTCCCATGGAAATGTCTCTGCTTGATGACAGACTTCGTACCCGCTTTGAAGGCGGTCTGATGGCTTCAATCGATCCTCCCGATCTTGAAACCAGAATGGCTATCACCAGAAACAAAGCTGCCCAGCTCGGTCTTATTCTTTCAGATGAGTCTGTTGAATACATATCCTCAAACATCACTTCCAATATTCGTCAGCTTGAGGGTGTAATCAAGAAACTAACCGCTTATAAAGAGATTCTCAATGACGTAATTACCATTGACTCTGTTAAGCGTGCAATAAAGGATATTATCCGCACCGGTGAGGTTATCCCCACTCCAGAACTTATAATCCAGCAGACTGCAAGATACTATTCTATAAAAGAAGATGAAATCCGCGGTCAGAGCAGATCCAAGCCGACTGCCCTTGCAAGACAGATTTCCATGTACCTTATCAGAACTCTTAACGGCATGGGTCTTGTAGAAATCGGCAACGAATTCGGAAACAGAAACCATGCAACGGTTATAAGCTCAATTAAAAAGATTGAGGATATGCTCAAATCCGACCCGAAAATGGCTGCTACAATCAGAGATATTACTTCCAATATTAACTCCTCTGATTTTTAACATTTCTCTGTTGAAAAGTTAAAAGTGAAATGTTGATAAAATTAATGTGTGGAAACAGAAAAAAATGTCAACATTTTTACTAACATGGAAAAGCCTTGAAAAATAAAGAGAAAAACGACTTTTCAACAAAATTTTTCCCTACTACTGAAACTACTAAAAAATAACTTATTTATTGATATATAAAGACAGTTTTTTAAGGAGGACTGGATATGAAAATAAGCTGCGAAAAGCATCTGCTGCAGGCAGCCTGCGCTACCAGCACCAGAGCTACAGCATCCAAGAGCCCAATCCCTGCTCTTGAAGGTCTGCTTATTGAAGCAGGCGTTGATCTGAAGATTACCGGTTACGATCTGAAAAAAGGAATTTACACATACATTGCCTCTGACATTGCTCAGCCCGGATCTGTAGTTGTAAGCGCAAGACTATTTGGCGAAATGATTCGCCGTCTGCCCGATGGCATTGTAACCATCACCACCGAAAATAACAACAACATCCACGTAAAGTGCGGCAAGAGTGAATTCAACTTCATCGGCATCAGCGCGGAGGATTATCCCGAAATGCCTGTAGTTGATGGTCTTAACAATATATCTCTTCCTCAGAAGATACTCAAGAGCATGATAAACCAGACTCTCTTTGCTGTAGCTGATAACGATGTAAGACCCATCTACACCGGCACACTCTTTGATATTGAAGATAAGGTTCTCACTCTTGTTTCCGTTGACGGTTACAGACTGGCAAAGCGCAAGGAAACTATCGAAAATGCTCAGATGGAAAACTGTAGCTTTGTAGTTCCCGGATCTGCTCTTTCTGATATTGAGAGAATATGCAGCGACGATGAGGAGCCTGTAAAAATCTCTGTTGGTGCAAAGCACATCTCTTTCTCTATCGGAGAAACCGTAGTTGTAACCCGCAGACTTGAGGGTGAATTCCTTAACTACAGAAAGTCTATCCCCGATAATTTCAAGTACACTCTCAAGGTAGAGCGTTCTGAATTTATGAGCGCAATTGACCGTGTTGCTCTTATTGTAAGCGAGAAAAATTCCAGCCCTGTCAGAATGACCTGCGGAGATTCTAATATCCACTGCCTCTGTACCACACCCATCGGCAGAGCAGAAGATACTTGCTCCTGTGAGGGCAGCGGAGATGGTCTTGAAATCGGTTTCAATGACCGTTATCTGATGGATGCTCTCAAGGCTTCCGCAAAGGATGAACTGAATATCTGCCTCAACACCGCATCTTCCCCCTGCATCATCACTGCTGCTGATGGTTCTGATAACTTCACTTATATGATACTGCCTGTCCGTCTTCGTGCAGGCGACTGATAATGGATGATTATGGAAAAAATAACTATTAATACTGAATTTATTAAATTAGACTCTCTTCTTAAGTTTGCAGCTCTCGTTGGTACCGGCGGCGAAGCAAAATATGTAATCACCGAGGGTATGGTAAAAGTAAACGGCGAAGTTTGCACCATGCGCGGCAAGAAAATCAAGCCCGGTGATACTGTAGATTTTGAAGGCAATGTCCTTCAGATTGAAGCAGAGTAATGAAGGTTGAAAAAATTGCCCTGAACGGATTTCGCAATTATGAATGGGAAACGGTTGAATTTGACAGCGGTACCAATGTAATTAGCGGTCAGAACGCACAGGGCAAAACCAATCTGCTTGAAGCAGTATATATGCTGTCCTGCGGAAGAAGCTTCAGAACAAGGTTCGACAAAGAATTGGTTGGTTTCGGATACAGCGCGGCAGAGATTTTAGCAGATGTAGAAAGCAACGGCAGGCAGCAGACTATAAAAATAGTTATGCGCCCCGGATATGCTAAAAAAATTCTGGTAAACGGCGTAAAGAAATCTGCCGGAGAATTATCTTCGGTTATAAATACAGTTTTATTCTGTCCCGATGATTTGAATATAATCAAGGATGGAGCTGCTGTAAGAAGAAAACTTTTAGATAATGCCATTAGCCAGATAAGACCAAGATATGCCGAGTATCTTTCTGAATTCAACAGACTTTACGAGCATAAAACAAGAATTCTGAAAGATTGGCGCGAAAAGCCTTCTCTTCTGGAAACACTGGACGAATTTTCAGACGGTATGTGCAGGGCATCTGCTCAGCTTATAAGATATAGAGCAGCCTTCACTGCAAGACTAAATGAAATAGCTCCTGCAATCCATAAAGAGTTTTCCGGAAGCAATGAAGAATTAGCGCTGGAATATAAAACGGTCAGCACAGTAAAAGATCCCTTTGCTTCTGTAAAGGAAATTTACTATGACATTTGTGACCATCAGGAAAGCCACAGACAGGCTGAACTTGAAAGCGGTCAATGTCTGACAGGCGCACATAAAGATGACATTGAGATATTTATAAATGGTAATAATGCCAGAAGTTTTGCATCTCAGGGTCAGACAAGAACTGCAGCTTTATCCATAAAGCTTGCAGAGCGCGAAATATTTTTGGCTGAAACAGGGGAATACCCCATATTGCTGCTGGATGATGTTCTCTCTGAGCTTGACACCAAACGACAGGAATTTGTTCTCAATCGTATCGGTGGAGGTCAGACTCTTATAAGCTGCTGTGAAGACGAGGGAATTTCAAAAAGAACCGGCGGAAAAGTTTTGTTTATTGAAAAGGGAAGGATACGCTGATGTATCTGCATCTCGGTAAGGGAACTGTGGTCAGAACCGACAGTATAATCGGTATATTTGACCTTGATATAACTTCCCAATCACACCTGACAAGAAAATATTTGAACCTTGCCGAGAAAAACGGTCAGGTTATAAATGCGGCGGAAGATATTCCAAAATCCTTTGTTGTTTGCAGCGAGGGAGAATCTAAGCAGGTTTATCTGAGCCAGATGGCAACAGCAACTCTGCTGCGCCGCTGGGAGTCCGGCACTTTATAAGCGCAGGACACCAAAACTATTTGGAGGATCAAAATGTCTGATATTACAGAAAAGGTAATCGAACAGTATGACGCGTCACAGATTCAGGTTCTTGAAGGTCTTGAAGCTGTAAGAAAGCGTCCCGGCATGTACATTGGTTCAACTTCATCTTCAGGTCTTCATCACCTGGTTTATGAAATTGTGGATAACTCAATTGACGAAGCTCTTGCCGGTTACTGCACAAGAATAAATGTAGTCATTGAAGAGGGGAATGTTATCCGCGTTGAGGATAACGGACGCGGTATTCCTGTTGATATTCAGGAACAGACCGGCAAAAGCGCTCTTGAAGTTGTCTTTACCGTTCTTCACGCCGGCGGTAAATTCGGCGGTGGAGGATACAAGGTCTCCGGTGGTCTGCATGGTGTTGGCGCATCTGTTGTTAATGCGCTTTCCGAGTGGCTGGAAGTAGAAGTTCATAAAGACGGCAAGATTCATCAGATGAAGTTCTCCAGAGGTGAAATTACTCAGCACAAGACCATTATTGGAGAAACTGACCATAACGGTACAACCGTTCGTTTCAAGCCAGACTACCAGATGTTTGATGATCTCGTATACGACTATGAAATTCTTCATACCCGTATGCGCGAGCAGGCTTTCCTTAACGGCGGATTGACTATTTCCATTTCCGATGAACGTGAGGGAATGGAAAAGCAGGAAGTTATGTGCTACGAGGGTGGTATCCGCGAGTATGTAAGCTACCTGAACCAGCACAAGAATCCTCTGCACAATGAGGTAATCTATCTCAGCGGCAGCAAGAACGATGCCATTGCTGAAATTGCCCTGCAGTATAACGACAGCTACAGCGAAACTATCATTTCTTTCGCGAATGACATTAATACCCCCGAAGGCGGTATGCATGAAACCGGATTTAAGACTGCGCTTACCCGCGTAATCAACGCATACGGTGCAAAGAACAATATCATCAAAGGCGATGATAAGGTTTCCGGTGATGACGTCCGCGAAGGTATTGCAGCTGTCATTTCCGTAAAGCTGCCCGAGGCTCAGTTCGAGGGTCAGACCAAGCAGAAGCTGGGTAATGCCTATATCCGTACTCTTGTTGATACTGTTGTTAACGAACAGCTTGCTGATTACTTTGAGGAGCATCCTCAGGTTGCCAAGGCTGTCCTTGAAAAGGCAATGATGGCAAACCGCGCAAGAGAAGCAGCAAGAAAAGCAAGAGAGTCTGTCAGAAGAAAGACCGGTTTGGAAAGCGGTCAGATGCCTGACAAGCTGCAGGACTGCAATGAGCGCGACCCGTCCCTCTGCGAAATTTACATCGTCGAGGGTGACTCTGCTGCTGGCTCTGCAATTCAGGGCAGAGACTCCAGATTCCAGGCAATTCTGGCAATGTGGGGTAAGATGCTCAACGTTGAAAAGGCAAGAGCAGATAAAATCTACGGCAACGACAAGCTCTATCCCCTTATCGTAGCCCTTGGCGCAGGTATCGGTGACGAGTTCAATATTGAAAAGCTTCGCTACCATAAGATTGTTATCATGGCCGATGCTGACGTTGACGGTTCTCATATCCGTACTCTGCTGCTTACCTTCTTTTTCAGATATATGCGCCCGCTTATCGAAGCAGGCTATGTATATTCCGCAGTTCCTCCCCTCTATAAGCTGACCCGCGGCAAGACCCAGCGTGTTGCTTATTCCGATGAGGAAAGAGACCGCATCAGCGCAGAGCTGCGCGGTGATAACCCCGATACCAAGGTAGAAATCAACCGCTTCAAAGGTCTTGGTGAGATGGACCCCCACGAACTGTGGGATACCACTATGGACCCCGAAAAGCGTACCCTCCGCCGTATCACCTTAAACGATGCAATTCAGGCAGATCAGGTATTTACTGTTCTCATGGGTGAGGAAGTTGAGCCCCGCCGTGAGTGGATTGAGCAGAACGCAAAGTACGTTGTAAACCTGGACATCTAATTATTGGAGAAAATAATGGCTCATAAAAGAGATTATAAACCTGAAGATATTCTGTTTCCCAATCAGTCTATAACAGAATCTGAGCTTGTCAACGAAATGCAGACAAGCTACATTGACTATGCAATGAGCGTCATCGTTGGCAGAGCTCTGCCTGACGTTCGTGACGGTCTCAAGCCTGTTCACCGCCGTATTCTCTACACTATGTATGAAAGCGGTCTGACCAGCGACAAACCTTTTAAAAAGTCCGCAACCTGCGTTGGTGACGTTCTCGGTAGATACCATCCCCATGGTGATGCTTCTGTTTACGATGCAATGGTTCGCCTTGCTCAGAACTTCTCCATGCGCTACATGCTGGTTGACGGTCACGGTAACTTCGGTTCTGTAGACGGTGACCCCCCTGCAGCATACCGATACACCGAGGCAAGACTCTCTAAAATTTCCAACGAGATGCTTCGCGACATCGGCAAGGAAACCGTTGACTGGGATCCCAACTTCGACGAAAGCCGCAAGGAACCCAGAGTACTGCCTTCCCGTTTCCCCAACCTTTTGGTAAACGGCTCCAGCGGTATTGCTGTTGGTATGGCTACCAACATTCCTCCTCACAACCTCACCGAGGTTATCAATGCTTGTGTCTGTGTACTTGATAATCCTGAAGCTGAGCTTTCTGACCTTATGCAGCATATGACCGGCCCTGACTTCCCCACCAAGGGTATCATCATGGGCAGAAGCGGCATCCGTCAGGCTTATGCCACCGGCCGCGGCAAGGTTATTATCCGTGCCCGCACCGAGTTTGAGGAGTTTGGTAAGGACAGAACCAGAATCATTGTAAATGAACTGCCTTATCAGGTAAATAAGCGCCAGCTGATCCGTAACATTGCAGATCAGGTTCACGAGAAGCGCCTTGAGGGTATTTCCGATCTGCGCGATGAGTCTGACCGTAACGGTATGAGAATTGTCATCGAGCTTAAGCGCGATGCAAATCCTCAGGTTGTACTTAACCGCCTCTTTACTCAGACTGCTCTCCAGTCCAGCTTCTCTATCAATATGCTGGCTCTGGTAAATAATCAGTCTCAGCCTAAGATTCTCAATCTCCGCAATATTCTGGACGAGTATCTCAAGTTTCAGATTGAAGTTATTGAAAGACGCACCCGCTATGACCTTAAGAAGGCAGAAGAGCGCGCTCATCTGCTGCAGGGTCTGCTGATTGCACAGGATAATATTGACGAAGTTATCAGCATTATCCGCAACAGCTATGATGATGCAAAGCAGAACCTGATGAAGCGCTTTGGTCTGTCCGAAGTTCAGGCTCAGGCTATATGCGACATGCGCCTTATCTCTCTGCAGGGTCTCAACCGTGAGAAACTGGAGCAGGAGTACAAGGAACTGGAAGAAAAGATCGCTTACTATAAGAGTCTGCTTGCAGATCCTCAGCTTATCAAGGGTGTTCTTAAAGATGAACTTATTGCTCTGCGTGACAAGTTCGGTGATAAGCGCAATACTGAGATTCAGGATATTGCAGATGAAATCGACATTGAAGATCTGATCGAAGAGGAGCAGTGCGTCTACACTCTGACCCACGGCGGCTATATCAAGCGCCTTCCTGTCAGCGAGTACAGAGCACAGGGCCGCGGCGGCAAGGGTATCCGCGCCATGGCTACCAAGGATGAAGACTATGTTGAAACTGTCTTCACAGCTTCTACTCACGATAACATTCTGTTCTTCACTGATAAGGGCAAGGTATTTATCAAGAAGGGTTACAATATTCCCGAGGCAGGCAGAACTGCCCGCGGTACCAATATTGTAAATATCATTCAGATCGAAAACGGCGAGACCAAGGAAAAAGTCAGCGCAATGATCAGAGGCCGTGCTCTTGAAGAAGACAAGTTCCTTGTCTTTGTTACAAAGAACGGCACTGTTAAGCGTATGAGCCAGGGGGCACTGAAGAATATCCGCTCGAACGGTATCCGTGCAATCACTCTGGACGAGGGTGATGAACTCATCTCCGTTATCCAGACCGATGGCAATGAAAATATTCTCATTGCAACCCACGATGGTTTTGCAGTTTGCTTCAATGAAAACGATGCTAGAGCAATGGGCCGTGTAGCTGTCGGTGTCCGTGGTATAAGATTGCGCGAGGGTGACTTTGTAATCGGTGCAGACAGCACCAGCGCCGGTAGTGCAGTTCTTACCATTACCGAAAAGGGTTACGGCAAGCGCACTCCCGTAGAGGAATACACTGTCCACGGCAGAGGCGGTCTTGGTATGAAGAACTACAATGTTACTGATAAGACCGGTAAGATTGCAGACATCAAGATGGTCAGCGGTGATGAAGATATTCTTGTAATTACCGACGATGGCACCATTATCCGTATGGCTGTTGGCGGAATTTCTCTGCTGGGCCGTTCTACTCAGGGTGTCCGCATTATGCGCCTGATGGAAGGCAGCCGAGTAATCTCCATTGAAAAGACTGAACAGGAAACTGTTGAAGAGGAAAGTGTAAGTCCCGTAGAATAAGGAGCTGAGCTTATGAATCAAATGAGCAACCGCCTTATGTTTGATATGAATAACAGCAGAAAAAACGAAAAGAAAAAATCAAAACCCAGCCTTGGTCTTGTAATAATCGGAATTTACTTTTTAATAAGCATGGCTTCTGTGGCTGATTCTGGGGTTTTGGTGGCAATTATTGCAATTGCTGTTATATTGTTGATAATTTTTCTTTACTTCAAAGCAGGAAAGAAGAAAATCAAGCAAAGCAACACTGTTTTTCAAAACAAACAGGACGATATGTGCAAAACCTGTAGCGATGAATTTGTATACAACAACCGTCAGGCTGAATATAATGAGTATTCTATGGAAGAGAATTTTATCCGTGACCGTCAGCGCAGACTGAGGCAGTTGGATGACTTTCTCAAGAACGGTCTGATTGACAAAAATGAGTACATGGTTTTGCGCTCACATTACGACAAATAATTATTATGAAAAAAACCGTAACAATCTATACCGACGGGGCCTGCAGCGGAAATCCGGGCCCCGGCGGATGGGGAGCAATTCTCTGCTTTAACGGAGTTGAAAAGGAAATTTCCGGCGGTGAAAGACAAACCACAAATAACCGTATGGAACTTACAGGAGTAATTTCAGCGCTGAAGGCCTTGAAAGAACCCTGCATTGTTGAACTATATTCTGATTCCAAGTATGTGATAGATGCTTTAGAAAAGGGCTGGGCTGTTTCCTGGCAGAAAAAAGGCTGGGTAAAGTCCGACAAAAAGCCTGCTCTTAACCCTGATTTGTGGGAAGTTTTGCTGAATCTATGTAATATCCACGAGGTTCATTGCCATTGGGTAAAGGGTCATGCTGAAAACCCCTACAATAACCGCTGCGATGCTTTGGCTGTTGAGCAGAGAGATATTTTTTCAAAGTAAGGTGTAAAAATGCAGAAAGATTTCTCTAAAAGTCCGCTGCGCATATTTCTTTCATATATTGCAGGGCATAAAAAGCTCTTCATAATAGATATGATCTGTGCGGTGGTCGCCTCTGTAATAGACCTTGTTTTTCCTTTGATTTCAAGGGTTTCTATGCAAAATCTGTTGCCTAAGAACATGTTCGCTGTTTTCTTTGCAGTAATGGCAGTTATGGTTTTGGCCTATTTTCTCAAGGCGGTTCTCTATTACATAATAACCGTTTTGGGTCATCAGATGGGTGTACTGGTTGAGGCAGATATGCGCCGTGACATTTTCAGTCACATGCAGGAACTGTCCTTCGATTTCTATGATAAGAACAGAACCGGTGTCCTGATGAGCCGCATTACAACCGATTTGTTCGATGTAACCGAGCTTGCTCACCATGGTCCTGAGTTTGTGCTGATCTGTGCCATAACAATGATTGGCTCAATGATCTTTATGTTTGCCATGGAGTGGCGCCTTGCGCTGGTTCTGCTCTTGACTCTGCCTGTTTGCCTCGTATACACCTTTGCTCAGCGTGTGAATATGAAGCACGCAAACATTGAGGTAAAGAAAAAGACAGCAGACATTAATGCAGCCATCGAGAGCAGCATTTCCGGTGTCCGTACAGCAAAGGCTTTTGCAAATGAGGATCAGGAACTTATTAAGTTTGAAGAAGCAAACAATAAGTTCAGAAACTCTAAAATTGCATACTACAAGACAATGGGTACATATATGAGCGGCATGGAGTTTACCTCCGGTGTTGCCCCTGTTTTGGTAATTGCCGCAGGCGGTCTGCTTATTATGAAAGGCCGCATGGACTATATTGACCTTGTAACCTTTACCCTTTATGTCACTGCTTTTGTAAATCCTCTGAGAAGATTGACCATGCTGGCAGAGCTTTATATGCAGGGTCTGGCAGGATTTACAAGATTTGTGGAAATTATGCGCACCGAGCCTCAGATAAAGGACGCAGAAAATGCAAAAGAGCTTGAAAATGTGGAAGGCAGAATCGACATTGAAAATGTAAGCTTCCACTATTCAAATGAAATTCCTGTTCTGGAAAATATTAACCTTACCATTCATGAAGGTCAGAGCGTTGCGGTTGTCGGTCCCTCCGGTGGCGGCAAGACAACTCTTTGCCAGCTTCTGCCCAGATTCTATGATGTATGCTCCGGCAGCATCAAGGTGGATGGAACCGATATCCGTGAGCTTACTCAGAGCAGCCTGCGCCGCAACATTGGCATAATCCAGCAGGATGTGTTTATGTTTGCCGGCACTATTAAGGATAATATCCGCTATGGCAGACCTGATGCCAGCGATGAGGAAATTATCGAAGCTGCAAAGAAGGCAGAAATCCATGACGAAATTATGGCGTTGCCTCAGGGATACGACAGCCAGGTAGGCGAGCGCGGTGTAAAGCTCTCCGGCGGTCAGAAGCAGCGCCTGTCCATTGCAAGAGTATTTCTGAAAAACCCCAAGATTCTTATTTTGGACGAGGCAACCTCCGCTTTGGATACTGTTACCGAGCAGCATATTCAGGCTGCCCTTGAACAGCTGAGCCAGGGCAGAACAACAATTATAATTGCCCACAGACTTTCTACTGTAAAAGACGTGGATAATATTGTGGTCATTGATGATGACCGTATTGTTGAGCAGGGCTGCCATAAGGAACTTGTGGAGAAGAACGGTGTTTATGCCGCCCTGTGCCGCGCACAAAGTCTTGAATAATAAGCAACAAAAACCAATGGATTTATCCATTGGTTTTGTGCTACGATAAGCGACGATGAAAATACTAATTAACCAAATACTTGAAAATAAGGAAGCTGCTGCCCTCCCCGGTTTGTTGGAGAGCGGAGAGCTTCCTGCGCTTATTTCCGGTCTTTCAGCCGTTCACAGAGCAAATCTTGCAGCGGCATTGAGATATGAAACTGAAAGACCTATCTTTGTAATAAGCCCTGATGACACCGCGGCTGAAAATTTTGCAAACGATTTGAAGTCCATGCTGAGGGAAGAAGTGCAAACTCTTACTATGCGAGACTTTACTTTCAACCCCGTTGAAGCCGCATCCAGACAGCAGGAGCAGAAAAGAATAAGCACTCTTTATGCTCTTATATCCGGAAAAGCTAATGTAACTGTAGCCTCAGTATCCGGTATTTTGCAGCGCAGCATGGGTCCGGAAGTGCTTCGCAGAGCGGCTTTTGAAATAGAATCCACAGGGTCTTATGCCATTGAGGATATAGAGGATGCGCTTATCCGTTGCGGCTACAATAAAACCGAGCAGGTTGAAGGTCCGGGTCAGTTTTCCCACCGTGGCGGTATATTGGATTTTTATTCTCCCAATGACACCGAGCCTGTAAGAATTGAGTTTTGGGGTGATGATATTGACTCCATGGCTCATTTTGATGTTGCATCCCAGCGCAGAGGAGATCACATTGAAAGAGCCATAATTCTCCCTGCTGCAGAGGCTCTTCCCGGTTTAAGTCTTGGCGGAATTGAAACTCTCTGCCGTGAAATAGACAGCTTTGCAGAAAAATACGCAAAGAAAAGAAGCAGCGAAAATGCCGCAACATTAGCAGCAACCCTCCGCTCTGACGCAGACAAGCTGAGATCCGGCATAGTTATGAGCGATGCAGACCGCTATCTGCCCATTCTCTATGCCTCAAGCTGCGGAGCAGATTACATTCCTGAAGATGCAATAGTGATTCTAGATCAGCCTTCACGCTGCTCTGAGAAAGCCAAGGATTTTGCAAAACAGATAGATATGGATGTGGCTGAACAGCAGCGCCGCGGCAGAATTGCTATGAGCTCTGATAGCTTCTTCCTTGCCTTTGATGCTTTCACTAAAAAGCTTTCAAACTATCCTTTGTATATGGCAGACGCCTTTACTGTGGGTAGAAATCCGATTGCACCCAAGACCATCTCCAGTATTGCCGCAAAGCAGCTGCCCTCATATGCAGGCTCTGCACAGGCAGCGGCAGAAGATGTAAAAATCTACTTAAAGCAGGATTACAGAGTAGTTGTTCTTGCAGGAGATGAGCGCAGAGCCAAGGTATTGCAGGACTTTTTCAGAGAAAACGACATTCCCACTCTTATTCAGAGTGAACTAAAAAAACTGCCTGAAAAAGGCGGC
>RHMF01000345.1_pt1 | contig 19452 bp, 16 predicted proteins | sample 5365151 | NCBI WGS metagenome assembly RHMF01 (sample SAMN10266501, study PRJNA497801) | feces metagenome | isolation source: feces | host: Bos taurus | place: China: Prairie of Fairy Mountain | collected 2017-08-14 | reverse complement strand
GATCCAATGGCGGATAAGTATCCGAGTTTGTCGCCGTATGCTTATTGTGCTTGGAACCCGGTTAGGTTGGTGGACCCGGATGGGGAGGATATATATCAATTGGATGTATCTACAGGATCGTTAAAATTAAGTGCCAGAACAAAAGATAAAACTGATAAAATTATTGCGGGATCTTATCAAGGTATTGGTAGAGCTAAATCGTTCGAAGAAAAAGCTAGTATTACATTTTCGAAAGGAGTGTTGGATGGTAAAAAAAATAAAGATTACTCAAAGACGGGTTTTGTTTCTTCGAATGGAACACAAAAAGATGCAATAAGTGTTGCGAAATTCATTTCATTCTATTCTTATAAAGAATTAAGTGGAGTCGGATTTACTACAGAGAAAGGGTATGAAGAAGCTGAAATATTTGCGTGGAGCAAAAATACCTATGAAAAATCTAATAATCCAGAAAACTATTCTGCACCTAATAATACAAAAAAAATAGATTTTCATTTTCATACACATTGTGGAAAATCTGATGGAACTATGGGGTATGGTACACCAAGTAAAAAAGATCTTGAATTTGCACAAAAACAAGTTTCTACATACGGAGAAGACAATTTCTATATTATTTCTCGAAAACATGGATTAATTCAATATAATGAATTTGGTCCGCTATTTGTAAATACTAATATACCGAAAAGTTTAAAAAGATATAAGAGATGAAACAAAAACGAATTTTTAAATTACTTTGCTATATGGCAATGCTTATCTGTGTTGGATGTAATAATAACACAAATCAATCGGTTAATACAAATTATATTACGCAAAACGAATACAAAGAAACCAATGATATTCTCAACTATAAGTACGGAATTACTGATAGTATCAGAAAGAGAATGTTTTTATCCGAATTTGCACTCCATTATGCTCTCGAAAATGATTATTCGATTGATAGCTCTGCACCTATAATAACGGTCTCCTACGAAAAGAAATACAAAGATTTTGATGTATATTCTATTGGACGTACCGATCCATGGGCTTTGGATGCGATGGAAGTAACAGGACTTGAACTGATGGGGCGATATATAGTTGCATACTCTATTCCCGGTGGAGACACCTTGAGCATGGATGAAATAATACAGATGGGAATAAACTCAGAAAGTGGTGAATATATAAGTGTACATGAATCTTCGTGGTTTGTTTTCTTATCATCGGATATGCGTAAATACATAATTGTAAAGGGAGCATTCGCAAAAGAAGATGCATGGATAGAATTAGATCTCTTTTTAAGCGATTCTCTTTCTCATAATTCCACCCACTAACACCACTATCCCTACTATAACCCAAAGAAGCATATCATAGCTTTTGTTAGGAGCTTTGTCAGTTATAATTACTTTTACAGTATCCGTATGGTAGCGGTGCATAGTGTCGGTGTGTAAGCGGTAGCAGTATTCGGTTTTCAATCGGTCTACGAATACTGTGTCGCCTTTGGTTTCGGTGGTGGTATAGCGGTATATCATCACGCTGTCGTGCTATATACACGGTGTCGGCAGTGTGTAGTATTTCTTTGTCGGTTCTACACGAGGCTAATAGTAATGCCGTTGTTAGCAATAGATGTCTTTTCATAGAATTATTCTGTTAGCACTAGAGTCAACAGACAACGGAGAACTTCGCAAACTAATAGCTATGAAATTTGAGAGGCTTCACAGACTACAAATCTACGAGACTACAAGTGGCTGTTGTCTTATGCTTCACAAGTATTTATTTTCAATTCTTTTTCTTTCATACAAGTTTTCAACTTGCAAAGATAGACATTTGTTTTAAATTATTCATTTTTTCAAGCTAAACATTTAGTGTACAATGCCCCCAATTCTCATTATGGGAAACTCTATCCACCATATTTTTTTATTGAAAAATGTATTGTAAAAAGTAAATATTACTGACGAATAGGGATCTTCTGCATAATCTAAATGAAAGCAGTTTACATCAGTATAAGTACAATAATGACTTTCTATTTTTCCTATTTTATATTCACTGTACTCATCGTTCCACCAACCTTTTTTACTTATTTTTGAGATAAATTTATCTTGATTTAAAGATTTAACAATTTCTAAATCACCTATATAGACAGGCAAATTTGTTTTTCTTAAATCCACAAAAACTAGTTGTACACTATCATCAACATGCAAATATTCGAATGCATCATATATTAAATATTCACATTGTACTACATTAGCAGGAGGAACTCCGCATTCGTTGATGCATCGTTCGTTGATCGGATTGACCGTCGAATTAAATTTATGATTTGGCAAACCCTGTGATTCGATTAATTGATTATAAGAGCCAATAATGATAACTCCCGGTATTTTGACATCGGTCATCGAAATTGAATAATAGGTGTTTTGAGCCACAATATTACCCCAAGACATAAACAGGCAGATTATTCCAAATATAAATTTCTTATTAATCTGCGTATATCGTGTAAAATAAGTCAAGAAATTATTTTCACAAAAAATATCTTGCAATCGATAGTGATTGATGCTTCTTATTCTATAACAGTCTTTTACCATAGCTACTATATCCGTTTTTAGTATAGCAAAGATACGAAATATTTTTTATATGGAGTAATTCAGATAGTGTATGTTTTGTATATTCTTGTTTTTTTTAGACATGTATATATTTACATCTAATACCTATTGTTGACATTGCGAAAGTTTTAGTGCTATATCACAATTTGTAGTGTTTGCTTCGCAGAGAGAGTGTGTGGGGGCTCTCCCCTATTTGACGGTATACCGTAGTACAGCTGACGATATACTGTCGTTCCATTGACGGTATACCATGAATTTTGTGGTAATATATGCTTGGCAAAAGGGCATGACATTGCCCCCATCAGACCTCAAACAGGCTTTAGGCATTGCTGTAAAATACGGGGTGAGATATGTCAAAACGATGTTTCCAACATATTTTGTTTGAAAACTTTAGTATAAATGCGTATAAATACAAAATAAATGCGTATATTTGCAAATGAATTGGTAAAGGGTAGATATTTAGTAATATGCAAATTATCAAACTGATTCTATCTTTTTGAAATACAAAATTAATTCAAAAACAGATATTAAACAATGAGATACAAAATAATTGACAGATATATATTAGGCAAGTTTCTGAGAACTTTCTGTGCTGCCATAGGGTTAATTATAGTCATTGTTATAGTTTTTGACATATCGGAAAAGCTCGACGACTTTCTTAGTCGCAATGCACCTTTGAAGTTGATTGTATTTCAATATTACCTTAACTTTATACCCAGTTTTGTAAACTTGTTCAGCCATTTGTTTGTGTTCATTTCGGTTATCTTTTTTACCTCCAAGATGGCGGGCAACACCGAGATTATAGCCGTATTAGGCAATGGCATAAGTTTTAGACGAATGTTGGTGCCCTATATGTATGGAGCCACGATAATAGCCATAGTGATATTTATTTTTGGCAACTTCGTTATACCTATCAATAACACCTATGTAAAAGACTTTGAACGCAACTATATAAAAAACACCTACCAAAACAATATGCGTAACATACATATACAGATAGAAAAAGGTACGCAGATATATGTAGAAAGTTTCGACAACAAACATAATATAGGATATAAGTTTACCAAAGAAGTTTTTTCGGATAAGAACGAGATGGTTGCCAAAATTACCTCCGACCAGATTACCTTCGACAGCGTTTCGTGCAATTGGAAAGCATTCAACTATAGTTGCCGCACCATCAACGGCTTGGAAGAAACCTTTACACGTCACCCCGACACACTGCTCAACCTCGGCATTACTCCCGCCGACTTTAATATAAACTACAACAGTGTCGAAACGATGAACTTTTTTAAACTACGTGAGTTTATAAAACAAGAACAACAACGAGGCTCGCACCTTGTGGTAACATATAAGATAGAACAATACCAACGTATGCTAAACCCCTTGGCTATAATAATAATGACCCTTATAGGGGTGGCGGTATCGTCGCGGAAAATGCGCGGCGGTGTGGGTATACATTTAGCCATAGGTATAGCCATAGCATTCTCGTTTATAGTATTTATGAAAATTACCACGGTGTTTGCCACCAACGGTAATTTAAGTCCATTTATGGCGGTGCTTCTACCTCAGATAATATACGCCATAACGGCATTTGTTTTGATTAAAAAAGCACCTAAGTAGAGAAACCATAATAAATACAATATATAACTATGAAGATTTTAAATTCTATAGCCTGTTCAGTGATGAGAGCCAGATATTCTGAAGTCGAAAAGATGATAAACAATCCTATCGAAATTCAGAACAACGTGTTTCGCCAACTGATAGCCTCGGGCAAGCACACCGAATGGGGCAAGAAGTACGACTATGAGAACATAAAATCGTGGGACGACTACAACCAAAAGGTACCCATAAACGACTACAACGCCTTTATTCCCTACATACAGAGAATGCAAAAAGGCGAACAAAACCTATTGTGGAACACCCCGATAAAGATGTTTTCGAAGTCGAGTGGCACATCGGGACGGGTAAGCAAATATATACCTGTTAGCCGCGAAGCATTGAAGCAATGCCATTACAAAGGCGGTGTAGACATGTTGATAATGTATTGCAACATGTATTCGGTATCTAAAATATTTTCGGGCTACAACCTTGCCTTGGGTGGCAGCAAGCAAAGCACACCCAACGACTCGTACTATTGTGGCGATGTATCGGCGATAATAATAGACAATCTGCCACGCTGGGCCGAACACTTTCGTGCTCCCAAACGCGAGATAGCTCTTATGAACGAATGGGAAAGCAAGCTGATACGCATGGCCGAAACCACAAGCCGACAAAACATTGTAAGCCTTGCAGGGGTACCATCGTGGATGTCGCTATTGCTGCAACGCTGTTTGGAAATGACCGGCAAAAACAACATTGGCGAGATGTGGCAAAACTTGGAGGTATACTTCCATGGCGGAGTGGATTTTCTGCCTTACAAGCAGAAGTTTAAACAACTTATCCCCAACCCCGATATGCGATATGTGAACATATACAACGCCTCCGAAGGCTACTTTGGCATACAAGATCAACGAGATGTGTCGGATATGTTGCTATTGCTAAACAACGGTGTGTACTACGAATTTATCGAAACTTGCGAGTTGGACAAAGAATACCCCAAGGTAACACAACTCGAAAATGTGGAGATAGGCAAGAACTATGCGTTGCTGCTAAGCACCAACGCCGGACTATGGCGCTACCTTATAGGCGACACCGTAACGTTTACTTCCAAAGCACCTTACCGCATACAGATAACGGGACGTACACGCAACTACATCAATGTTTGTGGCGAAGAGCTAATTGAAGACAACGCCAACCAAGCCATAAAAACTGCCTGTATGGAAACAAACAGTATAGTAAAAGAATATACTGCCGCTCCCTATCTTTCGGCCGACAACAAACCCATAGGACACGAATGGGTAATAGAGTTTGAACAAGAGCCCGAAAACAAAGAACTGTTTGCCGAACTATTGGACAAAGCGCTGAAAGCCTCCAACTCCGACTACGAAGCAAAACGATACAAAGACCTTATACTACAAAAACCGGTTATAAACTTTGTACCCGCCGAAACGTTTATGAAATGGCTCAAAGCCAACAATAAACTTGGAGGACAACACAAGATACCACGACTAAAAAACACAAGAGAGATAATAAACGAAATATTGAAACACGCAAATACACAACTATAATGACTATACAAGAAATAGAAAACCAAATAATAGAAGAGTTTGACAACTTTGAAGACTGGATGGACAAATACAACTACATCATAGAGATGGGTAGAGAGTGTCCGATAATAGACGAGAAAGACAAAACCGAAGCCAACCTTATAAAAGGCTGCCAATCGCGAGTATGGTTCAGTGCCAACCTCGTAGACGGCAAAATGGTGTTTGCCGCCGACAGCGATGCCGTTATTACCAAAGGTATTGCCTATTTGCTGATAAGAGCTCTTAACAACCAAACACCACAAGACATAGTAAACGCCGACCTCGGATTTATTGAGAAGATAGGATTGAAAGAACACCTCTCGCCTACTCGCTCAAACGGTCTCACTGCCATGCTGAAACAGCTTAAACTATACGCTTTGGCATACACCACTATGAACAAATAAACACATAATGACATGATTCCAAACAAAGAAACCATAAAAAGTGCCGTTATCGATGTGCTTAGAAACGTACACGACCCCGAAATACCGGTAAATATATACGATATGGGATTGGTATACGGAGTAGAAGTAACCGACGAACACAAAGTTTTTATCACCATGACACTTACCGCTCCAAACTGTCCGGTGGCCGACTCGTTGCCTATGGAGGTGCGCAGCAATGTGCTTATGATAGAAGGTGTTAAAGACGCACAGGTAGATATAACCTTTGACCCACCATGGACCATGGACATGATGAGCGAAGAAGCTAAATTAGAATTAGGATTTTTGTAAAAGAACGCAGATACAAAAAAAAAGTCGTAACTTTGCAAACTCAAATAAACAGAATACAAACTTTAAAATAATAATACGATGAAATTATTAGAAGGAAAAACAGCTCTTATAACTGGAGCAAGTCGCGGAATAGGAAAAGCTATAGCATTGCGCTATGCACAAGAAGGTTGCAACGTAGCCTTCTCCGATTTGGTTCGCAATGAAGCAATGGAAGAAACAGAAAAAGAATTATTATCATACGGCATACAAGCCAAAGGCTATGCTTCGAACGCAGCATCATTCGAAAGCTCTAACGAATTAGTTCAAAGCGTTGTTGCTGATTTTGGCAGAATAGATATTCTTGTTAACAACGCCGGTATCACCAAAGATGGTGCTCTTAAACGTATGACCGAAGAACAATGGGATATGGTAATAAGCGTAAACCTTAAATCGGTTTTCAACCTTACCAAAGCCGTACAACCTATCATGTGGAAACAAGGTGGCGGTAGCGTTATCAACCTAAGCTCGGTGGTAGGTGTATCGGGCAATGCCAACCAATGTAACTACTCGGCTTCTAAAGCCGGTATTATAGGTTTCACCAAGAGTGCCGCAAAAGAAATGGGCGTTCGCAACATACGCCACAACGCTATAGCTCCGGGATTTATAATGACAGAAATGACTGCCGTACTTCCCGAAAACATAAAAGAAGATTGGTACAAGAAAATACCATTGCACCGCGGCGGCGAACCCGACGAAGTGGCTAAGGTGTGCGTATTCTTGGGATCGGACCTTTCGAGCTATGTAACAGGACAAGTAATAAACATCTGTGGAGGTATGAACTGCTAAACCTTACAGCATAGATGAAATACAATAAATACGTAAGTAAACTAATCCGTTTTGGATTGGGAATTGTAGTGATAGCGATAACAACAGTAGGTTGCCACAACAACACATCGACGGGTAACAACGATAGCGACAACTACATCACCTACACCGACGATTACAACCGCACGGTGAAAGTGCCCAACAATCCAAAACGGATTGTTTCTATATCGCCGGCAATTACCGAGATAATATATGCCTTAGGTGCCGACGACAAACTTGTGGGTCGCACCGACTTTTGCAACTATCCCCCTCAGGCAGACACAATAGAAAGCATTGGCGGAATAAACAATTTTAGTATAGAAAAACTGTTGGCCCTCGAACCCGACTTGGTGCTTATAGGCTCTATGGTAAACGAAAACACCGTAAACCTAATCACCAATGCCGGAATAACATTGGTGGCAATTCGCGAGAAAGACCACTTCGGGGCATTGTTCGAAAACATTGAAAAGATAGGTATGCTATGCGGATATCACAACGAGGCCATAAACCTCAACGACTCGCTACGCAAAAAAGTAGAGTTGGTAACAGCCGCCATCGACACTAATGTAAACTACAAACCTACCGTATATTATGTGGTAGGCTATGGCAAAGGTGGCAACTTTACCGCAGGCGGCAACACCTTTATCAACGATATTTTCAATATATGCGGTCTTCGCAACATTGCCGAAGACATAACAGGTTGGAACTACAGTGTGGAAGCACTGCTCGAAGCCGACCCCGACTTTATAATTATCCGCAAAGAAGACATGGCTGAATTTGTAAAAACAAAGCCCTACTCCTACCTGTCGGCAGTGAAACAAGGAAAAGTAATACCGATAGAGAGTGCTTACATAGATTTGCAAGTGCCTCGCAACGTTGATGGACTGGTATATATACATAATTGTATAGACAGTATCTTTGCAGAACAAGAAAGGTATATGAATCAAATCGGACTTTAGACATAAAAAGTCCGATTTATTTTATCTCCCCCATTCCTCAAAAAAAAACAACACAATAGGCATACCGACAAAAGCAGCCGGCAGAGTTATTGTACGCCAATGGCACAATTGCCCCAAGCACATATTCCACCTACATTATATAGCTATCCTACAAGCGAATTAATTTATTACAAAACATTACAACACAGTTGGCAGAGACACTCATATTCAGTGTCAGAATTGTTAATCACACAAGGCCAAAATGTTAATTACGCAGCCGTAAAGCATCTGATTTGGTATGTTTTTGCATGTGTTTTGAAGCTAAAAAATAGTGCTTCGACATAGTTTTAGAGCGTCAGACATAGATAATTGCCGCAGTGTAAAATCAACCTCGAAGAAGAAATAGAACAATCATTGCCACCGAGTTTAAACAATCTGTTATGCTCAGTCGGACTATTTTTGACTACAATTTGAGCAAACTCAATATATATAAGTACAAATAGACTGATTAATAAGTATATATATCACCAATATAGCTTATATGCCGAAATCGCCGAACGATTGCTTTACGTAAATTAATCGTTCGGTTTGTGCCAATCGAACGATTGGGCAAAGGTAAGCCGAACGTTCGATTTGATGAAATTGAACGAACAACTTTTTTGAATCGAACGTTCGGTTTTTTTGAAAAAAATACATTTTTATATAGGTACCGGCGAAAGGTTTTATTTTTTTGGGTACAAAGTAGGGATCAGTTTAACAGAGGTACAATGTAAAATCATTCAATGCACAGTTAGTTCTATAATAACATACAAAGGAAAGCTTGTAGAAACAACACAGATTGATAATCAGTCTATTGTTATTTTAAAGCTGCTATAGTTGCGATATTTATATATCCATATTGATTTTTCATCAAATAAGCCGCTCTCAGTGTTAAATTGCTGAGTGTTAAAATCCAACTAAATTGTTAATACCAATTTACCGTTGGCAGATGCAAGATTGATTGACGATATATCAAAATATGCGCCAAACTAATTCCTACAACAGGTATATGTTATCGAAACAATACATATATGTCCGCAGGATATAATGTATGTGTTTTTGTCGACCTAAATATTGAAGGAAATCGGTATTGAAACATAAATTGGTCAATTTTGAGGTAAAAAACGGATAGTTAAACAACAAAACATTATTTTAGGAAACAAATTATATTTCAAAACATTATGAAAGCACCACCTTAACACTAAAAACTAAATAGTTTTAAATTCGGCATTTGTATTTATTTTTATACCATTTTCGGATATAATAATAATAGAAGGGCTTGAATTTATTTTAGCAGTCAATGCATAATCATAATTATAAATCAAAAAAAAGAAATATCATGAAAGAAACCGACATCAATCCACCGGCAAAAACCATTGTAGAATGCATCAGTAACATAGTGAACAATACCGAAGAACTCGGTTTGTGCAAAGAGTTATTCCAAACATCTGGCAGTGAACTTGAATATGTAAGCACGATGATGAACATCAGCGAACGTCAAGCATTGATATTCTCGCTATTCGCAAACGAAGGCGTGGACGGCTGCTTCTCGTTAAGCGACTTTTCCCACACATTGAAATGCAAAAACATCGAGTTGCTTACATTTCTCACTGATGTAGAAGAATTAGAAAAAAAGTATCTGATACGCAAAGACTATTGTCGCAAAAACAAAGAGTTAAGCACTAACTACAAAATGCCGATTCCGGTGCTGACCGCCATAAAAAACAACGAAGAATACGATCACTCCAAGTATTTGAACATAACAAATATCGACGATTTGTTCAACAAAATAGAAGACATACTCGACGACTCTGACGAGATGGACGAACGTACAATATGCGACGAGATTGATTATCTGATAAATGCCAATCGCAATTTACACTTCTGCAAAGCCATGCGCGAGTTAGAGATAAACAAACTAAACTTTTTTCATAAGTTACTGTTTTACACATTTTGCAAAGAATTTATAATAGAAAATAACGAATATTTATACGAAAGAGAATATCTTGAACACTTTAAGAAAGCCAACAAACGCAGAATGCAAAAGTCAATAATAGAAAAATGCAATCCTTTGCTAACTAAGAAAATAATAGAACCCGAATGCGTTGATGGGCAATGCGACTTTGAAAGGCTACACCTTACCGATGAAGTGCAAAAGAAATTGTTTCCTGAATTTAACATCATCGAGATGAAAGATACAGCCAAAGAGCTGATAAAGCATACATCGTTTGCCGAAAAACAACTATATTATAGTCCGAAAGTAGAAAAAGAAATATCGATATTGTGCAATCTGTTGCAAGAAGAGAACTTTGCCAACATTCAAAACCGCCTGAAAGCAAAAGGTATGCGACAAGGCTTCGCCTGTTTGTTCTACGGCTCGCCGGGAACGGGTAAAACCGAAACTGTAAACCAGATAAGTCGCCTAACAGGCCGCGATGTGATGATGATAGATGTGTCGAGAATAAAGAGCATGTGGGTTGGAGAAAGCGAAAAAAATATAAAACGTACATTCGATCGCTATCGCAACTATGTAAAGACCTTGAAAAAAGCCCCCATACTGCTGTTCAACGAAGCCGATGCCGTGTTGGGCATACGCCAAGAAGGTGCCGAACGTGCTGTAGATAAGATGGAAAACTCCATACAAAACATTATACTGCAAGAGATGGAAAACTTTGACGGAATAATGATAGCCACCACCAACTTGACATCGAACTTAGACAAAGCTTTTGAAAGACGTTTCTTGTATAAAATAGAGTTTGAACGTCCCACAATCGAAGCCAAAAGCAAGATATGGCAAGCCATGATGCCCGAACTAAACGAAAGCGATGCAGAGATACTTGCCCAAAAGTACGACCTAAGCGGTGGCGAGATTGAAAACGTAGTAAGAAAAATAGAAGTGCATAACATACTATATAACCAAGAATGTACGTTATCGCAACTGGAAGAAATGTGTGAAAACGAAAAACTTAATTCGAAACGACAAAGCAGTAAAACAATAGGATTCAAAACCAATAATTAATAATATAATGAACAAGAAAGAATCAAACACAAGCAAGCCGACAGCCATGTACATACATGGCTTGGCATCGGGAGCGAACTCGAACACAGGCAAAGAAATCCAAAAATCGTTTCCAAACTACAATTGGCTATTGCCCGAAGTGAACGAAGTGCTTACCGAAGCTATCGACACTATAAATCAATGGATAGAAAAGTACAAGCCGGAAGTGATAATAGGCACATCGTATGGCGGACTGATGACCATGTATGCCGATGCACCCAATAGTGTAAAAATAGTATGCAACCCTGCGGTAAATGCCGAAGTGTTGTTTGTAGAAAAGATTGGTTTGGGCGAACACGAATACTTTTTGCAACGCCTCGATGGTGCTAAAACATTTGTTATAGACGAGACCATTTGCCAAGGAATAGCAGACTACAAAACGAGTCACAATCCTATATCCGGTGTGCAAAACCATGCCATATTTGCCGCAAACGATGAGGTTATAGGCAAGAATGCTACACTAACCAACGCCGCATTCGCCTACGACAACGGATACAAAATACATATAGATGCAAAAGGAATGCATCGCAACACTCCGTCTACATTAGATATTATATCGAAAATAATAGCAAAACTATAGCCCAAAATCCCTTTCTAAAATGCTTGGTTTATATAACAATATATAAATCAGGCATTTTAGTTTATCCAATAAAATTACAGACAAAATATTTTGACCATTGCTTTTTATTGATCCGATTCAACCTTCGATTCGAAAAAAAATCAATTATTCATTTAATTTTTTCCTCATTTCGTTTATATCCTATCATACATAGGAGAAAGAGGTAGTGCACTGCCTGACAAAATGAGAAAAAATATATTATTAACCCTAAAAAATAAGATTATTATGATTAAAATTTCCTTTTTAGGCACCGAATTTGACTATTGTGGCATAAAGACCGATGGAATGATGGACTTTGAAAAAGATTATTGCGGAATGGTCTGCGACGACATCTACGACCTAGACATTTGGGTAAACGACCAAAAGATAGACGAAAGCAAGGTGAAGACCAACTGTATAGGCTCAAAAGATTGGGAGTTTGGAAAAGACATAGTAGGCGTACGCATGTTTGAAAACAAAGCACACTACTACTGCGAGATAGAAACCGACGAAGAGTTCGACATCGACAAGCTAGAGTTGAACATCTACAACTGCCTACCCACAGCCGGAAGCGACATAATAGATGCATACGCACATATACTTATGTTCAGCACAATATCGTACAACAATGTGGAATACAAACTAAAATATGGTCCCACCTCCTGCAAGAGTACCGACCTGGTGTGGGGTTCCGACCCTATGATGGAAAAGATAAAAAAGAGAACTATACGCCGACTGGTAAACATATTGGAATGCATTGAAGAAGACGAAGAACAATACTCGGCAAAACCAAACATCGCACCCGAAGAAACAAAAGACGGGGATAAAGATGAATAATATTCAGTGGCTGCTTTACCAATAAGAAGGATACAATAAAATCTGCATCACGAGGAAAATAAATCTACCTCGTGATGTTTTTGGAAAAACCTCGCGAGGAAAATTCAACTACATAACGAGGGATTTTTAAGCAAGGCAATTTCTAAAAATTGCTTTGCAAGTAATTTATGGAATTTTGCTAGAAAGATTTCTGTTTTCTTTTGATTGAGCATAGCGGGCTATACGATTGAAAAAGAAATCGAAAGATTTCGGCAAAAAACATAAAGGACGCAAAAGTTCTAAAAAAATATCGAAGTAATCTAAACGTGGGATTTTTAGAAGTTGCCGTAATATATCAGCATAATTTTGATGGTATATCATCACAGTCATAACACCCTATCATGAAGCAATCGACAATAGGGTATAAAAAAATTGCATTTGTATTTAATTTTTTTCTCATTTCGGTTATATATATACGTAACTATTAAAAATGTATCGTTATGACAAACATCAGAAAGCAAACCGAAGCAATGCACAACGTAATCAATTCGATAAAATCGAGCAGAACCGAAAGCGACATACTAACATCTGTAAAAGACGAGTTTGGCTGCATATATAGTGCCGATGGCCTACGCTTGATAAAAATGACCGACAGCAAAGTTAAGTCATACACCGTAAAAGACAGCGTGCAAGTAATATGCGACAACGCTTTCAGCGACTGCAAGCAACTACGCACCATCGAGCTTCCAAACAGCCTTATCACCATAGGCCTAAAAGCTTTTGCCAACTGCCGTATGCTACGCAATGTAACACTGCCTCAGTCGTTGCAACACATAGCTACCCACGCCTTCGAAGAATGCAATTCGCTAAAAAGCATAACTATACCACAATCCGTAACAGTGATAAGCTACAACGCTTTTGCACATTGTAGCAAACTGACCAATGTAGATATCCAAGCACAGATCGACTTTGTACCAGCCATGTGCTTCCACTCCTGCACATCGCTACAAAGCGTATCGCTCCCCCACAGCCTGACCACCATCGGCTGCAATGCCTTCGGCTCGTGCACTTCGCTTGCCGAAATAGAACTGCCACACAAACTAAACACTATATTTCCAAGTGCGTTTATAAGCTGTACAGCATTGCACGAGATACAGATTCCCAAATCCGTAACCAACATTCCAGCCAACTGCTTTGCACGATGCACATCGCTCGAAAACATATACCTGCAAAACCCAACCACCGAAATAGACCCAACAGCATTTGCATACACAAAGAAAGTAAAAAAACAATATATAAACAAAATCTCAGTTATTAACCAATAAAAACCGAAACAGCCATGAATAAGAAACGCTTATATTTTGATATGGACGGAGTGTTAGTTAACTTCCAAACAGGAATAGACAAGCAAAGCAAAGAAACACTAAAAAAATATGAAGGGCGCTACGACGAGATACCCGGAATATTCGGCCTTATGGAGCCTATGCCCGGAGCCATAGAAGCAGTGCATAAGCTAAACGAGCACTACGACTGCTACATACTATCCACAGCACCATGGAACAACCCCTCGGCGTGGAGCGACAAAGTGAAGTGGGTAACACGCTACCTCGACAACGTGTTCCATAAACGAATGATTATCACCCACTGCAAAAACCTATGCAAAGGCGATATAATAATTGATGATCGCGACAAGAACGGCACCAAAGAATTTGAAGGAGAATGGATACAGTTTGGCTCCGCCCAATACCCCGACTGGCAAAGCGTATTAGACTACCTGCTACCCAAAGAACAGCAATCTAAATAAAAATCCGAGAGAAGATATTTTATTTATTGGAAAGAGATATGTGCGTAGTGACACTGCTACAGTTCTTCTTCCCACATAAACAACATAGTTTTCTCGATAATTTGAAACGGATGTAAGTGGTGGAGTTTAAAATATATTCTGTTTATCTTGTGCATGTAAGATTAATTGTTTAATTTTGCAGCTCAAAATAGAAAATAAATGATTGTCAGAATCAATCATGAATTAATAAGATAATTTATATGGAAAAGGAAAAATACAACACAAAAGTAACCGACGAAGATATAGCCAACGGAGTAAAAGATGAATACGGTATCTTATACAGCCCCGATGGTAAACGCTTGCTAAAAGGAAATAAAGATATCACATCATACACAATAAAAGAAGGAACGGAAGTAATATGTGATGGTGCTTTTAGTACTTGTACATCCTTGCAAAGTATAGTTATCCCCAATTCGGTAACTGAAATAGGTTGGAAAACTTTTGAAAAATGTTCATCCTTAAAAAGTGTAGTTATCCCCGAGTCGATAACTGAAATAGACGATGATGCTTTTAGTGGTTGTTCATCCTTGCAAAGTATAGATATCCCCGAGTCGGTAACTTCAATTGGTAAATGGGCTTTCTGTAGATGTGAATCCTTACAAAGTATAGTTATACCCGAGTCGGTAACTTCAATTGGTGAAAGTGCTTTTTGGGGATGTGAATCCTTACAAAGTATAGATATCCCCAAGTCGGTAACTAAAATAGGTAATGCGGCTTTTCATTGTTGTTGTTCATTGCAAAGTATAGTTATCCCAGATTCAGTAACTTCAATAGGTGTCACACCATTTGACGTAGGAATAAAAATAACATTACATTCTAATAAATTTGTAGTAAAAAACGATTTGCTTATAGATTTAGAAGAAGGAAGATTAATACAATATTTAGAAGATAGAGAACATATAGTTATCCCTGATTCGGTAAATGAAATAGGAGAAAGTGCTTTTAGAGGTTGTTCATCATTACAAAGTATAGAAATTCCCGATTCGGTAACTAAAATAGGTAGATGGGCTTTGGGAAATTGTGAATCCTTACAAAGTGTAGTTCTCCCCAAGTCGGTAACTTCAATTGGTGGTGGTGCTTTTTGGGGATGTGAATCCTTACAAAGTATAGTTATCCCCGAGTCGGTAACTTCAATTGGTGAAAGGGCTTTTGGTTGGTGTTCATTTTTGCAAAGTATAGTTATCCCCAATTCGATAACTACAATGGAAGAAACTGCTTTTTGGAATTGTGAATCCTTGCAAAGTATAGTTATCCCAGATTCGGTAACTTCAATTGGTGAAAGGGCTTTTTGGAATTGTAATTCCTTACAAAGTATAGTTATCCCTAATTCTGTAACTTCGATTGGTTGGTCCGCTTTTGAAAGATGTGTATCCTTGCAAAGTATAGTTATTCCTAGTTCAGTACTTAAAATTGGTGATATGGCTTTTGAATATTGTGACTCTTTGCAAAGGATAGTTATTCCAAAAGGAACAAAAGAATATTTTGAAAGTCTTTTAGATGAAGAATATCATAAGTTGCTGAAAGAAGAAGATTTTAGTGAACTTTAAAATGGCTTAAATATCAAATAAAAATCAGAGAAAATATATTTTATTTATTGGAAAGAGATATGTGCGTAGTGACCTTACGCTATTAGCGTAACGCCGTAACGGCAATGACGTAACGACCTTACGCCAACTTTTCTTCCCATATAAACAACATAGTTCTCTCGATAATTTGGAACGGATGCAAAAGGATAATAATAAATATGAAATTAGCAGTTATGTACAAAGAAGATTGTACATAACTGCTTGTATTAGGTCTGTGAATGAAGAATATAAGGTTTTTGTATGGACAGACGATTCTGAATCGATACCACATGTACACATAAGAAGTATAAATTTTGAAAATGTGTTCAATTACAATTAGATGCCTATTTCTTGTACGACAACTACAATGACATATTGAATCCGGAACAAAGAAAAATATTTACAAGTTTTATGGAAAGCCTATGTCGCAACAAACTTAGTATTTTAAATTGAATAATTTATAATAATCAAATTGTATAATAAGCAATCCTTTTAGATCATAATAGTTCAACAATGTTTATATATCGTGTTAGATAATATTAATTTGAACTTATTAAAGGAAAATAGGAATTTTTATTTTGTTCTATGCCTCATATTTTACTAATTCTTCTAATTCTATTTTAATACTATCAAAATCCATACTTAAATCTAATGTCCTTACCATTAGAATATTTCCATCTTTTGTCTTAAAGTCACTATGAGGTTGAACATTTGTTTGAGTTTTTGCATACAACAACATGCCATCTACCAAACCTGTATGCCCTCTATCTTCATTCATCACGTATGTATGAATTTGGTAGAAGTTTGGCGAGTTAATAGTAAACTTTCCGAAGTGCTCTTGAAGGTTCTTGCTGTAATATTTAGTATCAATAATAAGGGTTCTTTTACCAAGTGTCAAAGTAATATCAGATTGCATAATTGGTAACATGCTTGATGTACTTGCACTCGTATCACAGAAATTCCACTTTATCTGTTTTGCAGCTGCTTTGTAATCAGGGTGATGCTTCTTGAAATATTCCATTACAAATCGTTGGAACAATAAATTCATATGTTCATCAGAGAAATGAGGCATCTTTGTATTACCACACTCTGTCGATAACAAAAGATTTTGGAGGACGAAATAACATAGACTATGTATCATTTGATAGGTTCTAGTATTCCTATCATATCTAAGCAAGTTCCATTTAATCATAGACTGGTCAATGTCATCAACATTACCAAAGAATAGCATAAGCCTTTTGAGATTATTCTTTCTTTCATTTTTGACATCAGACTTACTTATAAGGACATTAACTGTTGTCTTTATGATCTGATTAAAGACATTATTAATTGTCAGTTCATCATATTCACAAACAAGGCGAGTCCGTTGAGATATTTTTTCTTTTATTGTTCCAGAAAGATTTAACTTACCCTTAAGAGTTGTAAGAGTATCCTCTTTAAGAATATACTCTTTATGTAATCCTTGTTTCAATAGATATGACACACCCTTTGAGAGGATTTCTGCAAACAAGTCATAAACATTGTCGAAATCTTCTCCTGCAATATACTCATAATTGTTATGCCTCAATTCCTTGAAAGCATAGGTAAGCATGTAGTATATGTTTTTTATGGGTATGTTCTTATCTATTATCATTTCAATAAGTTCCTTAAAATATTTATATATGACTCATACTTTTGTATATCGTCAAACCAATATTCTTTAAGCATCGGCTCTATATCATATTCAATCACATTTTTCAACCAGTCCAAGCTAAATTCGCTCTGATTGCAGAAATAACTATGGCCAATACAAAAACCATTTCCAAGCGAATCATCTTTGGAAATCACATCGTTGAGAGTCTGTATTTCATCTATAATTTTATTTAATTGCTCGTTGGACAGTGTATCCAAATAGTTCTTAAATCCCTCAGTCTTAAAGCCTGGTGTCATTTCGAAGAAGCTGAATCTTCTACGGAGCGCATAATCGATCATAGCCAAAGAACGATCTGCTGTATTCATCATACCTATGATATGGAGATTCTTTGGAACTGTAAATAGCTCGTCTGCATAAGCAAGTTTAATTTCCTTGCCTCGATAGCTATTCTCAATAAGCATAAGTAATTCACCGAATATCTTACTTAGATTTCCTCGGTTTATCTCATCAATGATGAAGAAGAAGTCTTTATCGGGAGTATTCAATGCTTTCTTGCAGAATTTATAGAACACGCCATGCTTCAAATCAAATTCTCCATTAATATTTGGCTTGTAACCTAGTATAAAGTCTTCGTATGAATAGTTTTGATGGAATTGTACCACCTCAACTCTATGCTTGTCAACTACACCCATCAGTGTATAGGCCAATCTTTCGGCAGTGAATGTTTTGCCCACACCTGGTGCACCTTGTAATATGATATTCTTCTTATTTCTAAGTAAGGCTTTTAATCTCTGCAATTCAGATGCTGACATATATACCTCACTTAAAAAATCAGAATCCGTATATGTTTTTTGAGGATTAGTTGCAGTCAAAGGGTTATCCTTGCGAATAATTTCCATTAGGACTTGATACTCATCTTCTGTAACCTTGAAGAGTGTTCCACGTCCACCACCAGCCATACACTCCATGTCTTGCAACTCTTCATAATTTTTGATTATCGAATAATCTATTGGGCTTAATAGCTGTTCGGTCTTTCTAAAGTATAGATGCTTATCATCGGTGTCTTTTGCTATTTCACCTAATGCAACTACCTGAAGAGTAGGAGTAGAAGCGTAACCAATAACCATATCACCGGCTTTGGCATCCAAAAAATTCTGGTATACCCTACGCTTGTTACCATTTTCATTTAACAAAGTGTATTCCATCGTCTCTCCGACATTGATGTCAGAGAACTTCCACACATCAGGAGAAGCTACCAACCACCAATATTGTTTAGTAGTAGTTTCATGTGACGGAGCGATTTGTTTACCTTCTACAACTATGCTATTCAGATTTTTTACAAAGTCAGGATATTTGCTTATGTCTGTAAGTGTCTTAAGTACTAATTTGTGTAATGTATAATCCCATTCACCAATATGTGTCCATTTTACTTTTCTAACATGACGGTATGTAGACAGAGTTTCATCATAACAATAATCCCCATTGACAATACCTCTTCCTATAATCTTATTTATACCTTTTTTGACATATACAATATCGCCTTCATGAATTTCATGTACAAATTCCCATAGTGCAAGACTGTCTTCTTCAAAAGATACGTCTATTTTTTCATATGCGATCTTTAAAAAAT
>RHMF01000691.1_pt1 | contig 19471 bp, 19 predicted proteins | sample 5365151 | NCBI WGS metagenome assembly RHMF01 (sample SAMN10266501, study PRJNA497801) | feces metagenome | isolation source: feces | host: Bos taurus | place: China: Prairie of Fairy Mountain | collected 2017-08-14 | reverse complement strand
CCAGTTCCGAACTTGGCTCCACGCTCTACATTGACATTCTTGCCGCAATGCTTGAAGATATGCTTGCAGCACCAACGCCTCAATTCTTTACCCCCGAGATGTCGTGAGGGGAGGTAGCGGGCAAAGCCGTAGTACAGACAGAGAAAAAACAGCTGTTTCACTGTCACGTTGTCGCCTTTTATTCTCATCAGTTCGTTTTATTATATGTTTGTTTTTGCAAATATAAGCATATTTCTCGTTCAGTGCAAATATAACAGACTCCTTATGTTTGCAGCTATTAGAGTTGCCTTTTTCCACCATATAGTAATAAGAAAAATCTACCTGCAAATAGAAAGTCTTCTACCTGCAAGTAGAAATATTTCTATCCGCAAGCAGAATGCTTTCTACCTGCAAGCAGAAAAGCATAATCATGGATAGTTTTGAAGGATACATGGGACGAGTGGATGGAAGCCGATGCGGCAACTTCAGGGTGGCGCGTGAACTTTTTTAACTTCACTTTGCATATTTGCTCAGTTATTTGTATCTTTGCGCCTAATTGTATTATTAGGGGCGATGCCCCTCTATATTGAATATAGAAAATATTGTATGAAGGCATGTTTCATGGGGTTGGGATACATTGGTCTCCCGACTGCAATTATAGCGGCAAAATATGGAGTAGAGGTCATCGGCGTAGATGTGAATGCTGATGTGGTGGAGGTGACCAATGCCGGAAAGCTGCATATCGTAGAGGAAGGATTGGAAAGTCTGTTGCAGGAGGTAATCGCTTCGGGCAACTTCAAGGCATATACGCAGCCACAAGAGGCCGATGCCTTCTTCATTGTGGTACCCACACCGTTCAAGGGCAACCACGAGCCTGATACCTCATTCGTAGAGGCTGCCACAATGATGGTGCTTCCCCTTTTGAAAGAAGGGGATTTGTATGTCATCGAATCCACCTCGCCCGTAGGCACTACGGAGAAGATGACGGAACTAATCTTCAAGCACCGCCCCGAGCTGAAGGACAAGATTTTTATCGCCTACTGTCCCGAACGTGTATTGCCGGGCAACATCATCGAGGAACTGGTCAACAACGACCGGGTCATCGGTGGCATCAACGAGGAATCTACGGAAAAGGCTAAGGAGTTTTATCGCCACTTCGTAAAAGGGCAATTACATTCCACCAATTGCCGCACTGCCGAGATGTGCAAGCTCACCGAGAATGCCTCGCGCGACGTGCAGATAGCCTTTGCCAATGAGCTGTCGCTCATTTGCGACAAGGCAGGCATCAATGTATGGGAACTTATCGAATTGGCCAACAAGCATCCACGTGTCAACATCCTGCAACCAGGCTGCGGCGTAGGAGGGCATTGTATAGCTGTAGATCCCTACTTCATATCATCGGCCTACCCCGATGAGGCACGTATTATCAGCCAAGCACGCCAAGTAAACAACTATAAGGCCCAATGGTGTGCCGAAAAGGTGCGTCGCATGATGGTGGAGTATGAGCTCAAGAACCATCGGGCACCGAAGGTGGCCATGATGGGACTCGCTTTCAAGCCCAACATTGATGACTTGCGCGAGTCACCAGCCAAGCTGATTACTTCACGCGTGTTGCAATCGTGCAACAACGGAAATGTAATGGTGGTAGAGCCGAACATCACCGAACATAACGTTTTTAAATTAACAAATTACAAGACCGCATACGAAAAAGCCGATATTGTCGTTTATTTAGTAAATCACCGGGAGTTTGCCGAGCTCAACTATCGTCCCGAGGTGCAGGTGCTCGACTTCTGCGGTGTTTGCAAGTGATAAAGGATAGTTGGCATGAAGAAAGTAATGTTGGTGTTTGGCACACGCCCCGAAGCCATCAAGATGGCTCCGCTCGTGAAGACGTTTGCCCAATACCCAGAATCATTTCAAACGACTGTATGTGTCACCGGTCAGCATCGCGAGATGTTGGACCAGGTGCTTCGCCTCTTTGAGATAACTCCCGACTACGACCTTAATATCATGAAGCAGGGGCAGGACCTCTACGATGTGACCTCACGTGTACTGCTTGGTATGCGTGATGTATTGCGTGAGGCACAGCCCGATGTGGTACTCGTGCATGGTGACACTACAACCAGCATGGCCGCAGCATTAGCTGCCTTCTACCAACAAATTCCTGTGGGACATGTGGAAGCGGGGCTTCGCACGCACAACATCTACAGTCCATGGCCCGAGGAGATGAACCGTCTGATGACAGGGCGCATAGCCACCTATCATTTTTCGCCCACACCGCTCAGCCGCCAAAATCTATTGGATGAGAAAGTGAGTGAGCAGAGCATCACCGTGACAGGCAATACCGTCATTGATGCCCTCTACTGGGTAGTGGACAAGATCAAGCGCGACGAGCACCTCAGTACCGAACTGAAGGAGATACTTGCCGACGCAGGATATAATGTAGACCGCTTGGGCAATTCACAATTTACAATTCACAATTCACTATTAGGCAGACGGTTGGTTTTAATCACCGGACATAGAAGAGAGAACTTCGGCGATGGTTTCATCCATATGTGTACGGCTATCCGCGACTTGGCACAGAAATACCCGGATGTGGATTTCGTATATCCCATGCACTTGAACCCCAATGTGCGTAAGCCCATACAAGAAGTATTCAAAGGCCTTGACACCCTCTCTTTGGGAGAAGGCTGGGGAGAGGCTTCCAATATATTTTTCATTGAGCCATTGGAGTATCTATCGTTTGTCTACTTGATGGAAAAGGCTACGCTTGTGCTTACTGATAGCGGCGGCATACAGGAAGAAGCGCCAGGATTAGGTAAGCCAGTGCTTGTCATGCGTGATACGACGGAACGTCCCGAAGCTTTGGAAGCAGGCACGGTAAAGCTCGTAGGTACAGATTATGACAAAATTGTGTCAGAAGCATCGCGTTTGCTCGATGACTTCGGCTATTACGAAAGTATGAGCCGCGCGGTGAATCCATACGGTGATGGCAAGGCTTGCGAACGTATAGTACACTATCTAATGAATATTTGAGATGAAAGGATTGCTTCCCTATATAATGGCATCGGTGCTTTCGGCGGTGGTGGTATCTTTGGTCCACCCCCTTCTTGTAAAGCTTGCTCTGTGGAAGAATATCGTGGACAAGCCTAATGCACGTCGTCTCAATCATGTACCCGTCCCTGTATTGGGGGGAGTTGGAGTCTTTTTGGGGCTCATCGTAGCACTTTACACGATTGCAGCAATGATGGGCATACAATTGCCCTACATATATACAGTGCTATTAGTACTGATGTTGGGAGTAGGATTCATTGATGATGTTCGTGATTTGAGTCCGTATACCAAGTTCTCTGTGCAGATATTAGCAGTATTGCTGCTCTATTTTTCGTGTGATATGCGGATTGATAATTTGCACGGCATCTTTGGGCTGTATGAAATACCCATGTACATCTCTCTTCCGTTAACACTTATTGTCTGTGTAGGTTTAATCAACTCAATCAATCTGATCGATGGTATTGACGGACTTTCTTCTGGCTATAGCCTAATGGCTTCGCTTTTGTTCGGAGCATGGGCATATATGTCTGGAGACAAGATAAATCTATTGATATCCTGTTCGCTCATCGGAGCGCTCGTTCCCTTCTTCATATACAATGTATTCGGAAAGAAGTGCAAAATGTTTATTGGTGATGCCGGCTCGCATCTGCTGGGCATTATATTCTGTATAGTGAGCCTCAACACCCTCAACGACCCCGTATCCTCAAAAATGGATTCAGCCCTTATCCCCTTTGTCTTTGCCGTGTTATCACATCCCATTATGGACACATTGCGTGTGATGACTATGCGTATGTGCAAAGGGAAGTCACCTTTCATGGCAGACAAGACACATCTGCATCATGCACTTATCGGGCAAGGTATTTCTCACTTGGCAACTACATTGATTATCATCGGTCTCAACCTTGTAGTTGTTGCCACATGGGCCTTCTGTTTCCAACGGGGCATGTCAGCTACCGCACAGTTGTTCATAGCCGTAGCTGCAGCTATTTTATGCATCATACTCCCCTACCCTCTGCTGGTAAAGAGGAAGCGTTGATATTTCCAAGACCTACCTTATGCCTGAATGATTTCGAGCATTTCACTGGCCAAACGCTTGCGATCGTGGGCTTGTGCCAAACATTCACCTCCATTCTGGCACGACTCATACAATTCCCGAGACGAGAAAAGTTGGACTAACTTTCGTTTGAAATCCTCCATGTTCTCTGGCTCATAGTAGAGACCCGCCCCAAACTCCTCTACCATCTCACGTGCTTCACCATCTACGCCGAGAAGAATGGGGATATGCATAGCTGAAGTTTCAAAGATTTTAGATGGTATCACCGTTTTGAAAAGGTCACTTTTCCGCAGATTGATGAGAGCAGCATCCTGCAAAGCTATATAGTCGGCCACCTCCTCTTTAGGCACAGCATTGATCAATATGACATTGCTGATTTTTTCTCTTTTGATTTTCTCCTCTATGCTTTCTTTTTCAGCTCCATTGCCAAGAATTATTAATGCGTACTCATCCGACTCTTTTATACAATCGATAAGGAAATCTATCTTATGCGCCATTCCCAATGTACCGATATATCCAAGCACTTTCTTCCCTGTCAAACCATATTTTTCCAGTAGTTTCTGAGATTTTTCCTGAGGTCTGAACAGTTCCATATTAGCCCCATTCTTGACGATATGGATTTTTTCTGCGGGTATACCTTTTTTGATAATTTCCTCTTTGAATGAGCGGGTAACAACAATTATCTTTTCAGCCGACTTGTAGCACCATTTCTCTTCTTTTGAGAAATAGTTCAATACAAAATTCTCCTTCATAGCGCCTACGGCTTTAATGGAGTCAGGCCACAAGTCACGCACCTCCATGATCCAAGGCTTGCGCTTGAAATAGTGCAGTGTTCGTCCAGAAAGTGCAGTAAAGAATTGCGGAGATGTAGCTAAGATAATGTCGCACGACTCAAACAGACCTGCAAAGAAAGAGGTGACGGAGAAACTTATGTAGTCGAGTATGCGTTTTGTAAACCCCTTGTTGGCAGTCATATAACTCCACACACGTATCACCTTGATGCCCTCCATCCATTCGGTCTTGCGCAACGAATTCTTGTACCCTTCATATACTTTCCCCGTCGGATAGTTGGGGAAACAGGTAATTACAGTGACTTCATTTCCTGCCTTGACCCACTCACGGCAATGTTCGTAAGTGCGCGTAGCAGGAGCATTCACTTCTGGCGGGAAATTATCGGTAAGAAATAGTATCTTCATATTATATATTACACACGGATTCTATATTGATGTACTCTAATATTTGCGTAAACTAATACGCGTGCTATCTGAAGTAAGCGTGAGGCTTTCTTTGGATAGCAAGATGTGAAATGTCGTGTATTCCTGGCATAAACCAAATTTCCTCAGTTCAGACAGCGGTGTTTTCTTCTTACTGCCATCTAAGTCATATTCACGAAAATCTCCCATGCTTATGGAATCTCCCTGCCAATCAAAGCTGGCATGATAACGCGTGCTCATCTGCCCCATGACATGTGTAGAAGGGTATTGGGTCAGTTGCACGATATGACGTTGGAAGGCATAAAAAACTTCATTATTGCATTGCACGACATCTCCCGTTTCTAACCATTCTATTTCTTGCACTTGCCAAAACCCATCCAAGTCGCCATTGATGAGGTAGCTCTCGCATGAGGTGAATATCAACATTAATGCGAATGAGGCTATCCATCGTTTATTTGCTAAATATTTCATCGTCCTGCACTTGTTTATTTCTTTGTCTTTATCCATCCCGTATGGCGTATGGTCAACATGCTGCCGAAATTATTCCCGATAAGTTCACTACGGTCGAATGCCAAAGCGCCTATCAGCAACCAATTGCTCCTTCGCTGAGGCCGATAGGTGATTTCTCCCATCATACTGAGCTGCGCGAGAGGATTGGGGAGCGGATCAACGATGGAACCCCAATGCTTGCTCCACGAAAGCATTATTCGATAGTCAATGCCATTCGTTGGTTTTCCATTAAAACCTATATGATGTGAACGTATGCGTTGATTGGGCATAGTAAGATTGTGGTTATTATTATAGGAAGGAGACAATATGTGCGGATTACACATTGCCATACCCCAGTGTTGCCATGACAAATAAAAGGTGTGGTTGTAGTACAAGTCAGCCCCTCCTGTTTGCTCTGGAGTGTTTCCGCCTGGGTTGTGCAGGATGGGGCCACTTTGGTCTCGCGAAGTAATATATTCGTAGACGAACGTCTGCACAAACTTATTTTTAGGAAAAGCAATCTCCAAACCATAAAGTCCGTCTCTCCATGGGAGGTAGGTGACCCACCCCTTTTCTCCATTTTGGTTGTAGTGGTAATCAAGGCCAAATAGTCCAGAGTGGTCTTCATAAAAGTGTTCATAATAAGCCTTCACATACCAATCTTCTTTTTCGTAGCATGCAGCAAAGTGCCAACTTCCTAAAATATTGCCATTAACGTTCAACTGGTCAATCTCAGGCGAATTGCTTCCGCCTGTCATAGGAATGAATGCCTTGATGTATTCTTTGTAACTATGCGGAAGATTGTAACGCAAGATGTCGCCTTCCGGATGTTTCTCCCAAGTTTTTCCTCCAAATTGGCTATACATCTCCAGGCCGATTTCCACGGAGAAGGGACTTTTACGTCTGTTTCCTACCTTCATGAATGCCGTTTTCTCATGAAATAGAATATCCTCGGCATAGCGAGTACCTCTAACTCCATGGGCTGTAAACGTTCGTTGAAAAGCATCATCAGTATGCCTTCCATAGCTAAAATGTCCTTTCACCTGCACCCACTGGTTGAACAGCCATTGTGCCGTGGTGTATTCGTTGATGCCGAAACGGATTTGTGGAATGGGACGCGCATTCGGAGAAAAGGTAAGTCCACCACCACTCAAAGTGTGGTGTTTACCTTCAGACCATCGTTCTTTGCTTCCCACACTCAATTCCCAACAATTATACTTTATGTCGGCATAGAGTTGCTGTATATAGCATGGTGAAGTATAGTTCCACGCTCCCGCAATCTCGGCGCCATATGCCCAAGTGAAGCCATGTTTTCTGTCAAAGTTACGGAAGAGGCCTACGCTGAGGTTAGCGTTGTTGTTCTCCAAGGAAGAAAGGCCATGACGGTTACTTACCAGCCAAAAAGGAGCATGCTTGCCTGTAGAGACCACCATATTCGTTTGGACATTATAGTGAATCTTGCTCCATTCACTTGTGTTTGTTTGCACTTGTGCATAAAGACACAAAGGGAATATGAACAAAAAAAATAGGTATTTGCGTACTTGAGTCATGTCCTTTTCACTGCGTTATTTCTGCAAAGTTAAGAATTGTTTGCTAAAGATAGGTGCTCCTTTGTTAAAAATACACTAAAAATTGATTGTTGGTAGTTTTATGCCGATGACCAACTCTGTCCCATACGCCTTGGTAAGATGTGCATAGATGTTGTATCCCACAGAAATGCAGTTTTTCAACAAAGGAAGATTGTAACGTAATCCTACCCGCTCGTAGTAAGGATATTCGTCAGCGGTATTGGAATATTCGTTGAAGGGACGGCTCAGATACCAGCCCAAAGCTATTTGCATACTGAGGCGACGGAAGTACACCTCGTGCTTGGCAGCAATACCAAACGACCATTTGGTGAGATTACTACGGTCAGCCATGGGGTTTTGTATCTCGACATCCCGATTGTATGGTTCGTATAATGCATCAAGTCCTATGCCTGATGCATAACGGCGAGCATAGCGGTACATGAGATTAGCCGACAATACGTGATAGTAACACATGCGATATCCATCTTTGCCATACTTTACATTCTCTACATTGTTGTCCTTCCAAATGTAATTGTTTGCATCGTAAAGCCACTCTCCTTGCGAGGCTCTTATGCCACTGCCATAAGCGATATTGAGAGACATTCCCTTCTCCTTAAAAGGCTGATATAGGCGCTTTAGCGGAATGGAGTCATAAGGTTGCAGATAGTAGCGTACACCAGTCCCTATACCCAATTCATTGATACCCTTGTTAGGGCGTATGACCCCACCATTGGAAAGGTGACGAAACTCAGGGCCTATAAAGAATTCGCACTGACGATAGCGATAGTTGAGCGCGAAGGCAACATTGAAATACACAGACAGACGCGAGCCGAGCAGGATATTGTCTACATTGGTAAATCGATTATAGATATGGGTATTGTATCCCACGCCATTAGCAAACGTGTAATCGGCGCTCCACCCGGAACGTGTACGAAAAAAAGCACGGCGAATCGAAGCATAGGCAACGAATGAAGTTCCGCAGCGGGAATCATAGTCGATAGGTCTCAAGCCGCTGGGATTGTATCTTAACCGTACTTTATTAAAATCGGCAATCAAAAGGCCAAAGGTGAATGCAGGATAGTTATAATCAGATGCATAACCGCACTCTTCATCTGCGCTGGTTTGATAGACATATCCAGCCCAGAAACTACGTGCATCCTGTCGCTTGAGCGCATCGTTTGTCAACCAACTATCGAACTTCAGGACGTTGCCTCCTTCATACCCTGCTTCAATAGCTTGAGCCGCTACACCTTGCGGTAGAGAAAACAGACAGACAGCTGCAACGATGGTGCAGTAAAGACTGTTGGTGATATTCAGGCTTCTGTTTGTTGAGGGCATCTTAATACTTTCTCATGGTTATTCGTTGTTTTACTGCAAATATACGGAAAGCTTTTTAATATGGAAAGAAGTATACAAAAAAAATCTAATAGGCGGAGCCTCTATTAGGACGCCTATTAGACCAACACAAAAACTAAACTAGACTTAACTTGTTCTGCGTTTCGCAACGCTTTCTGTGCACAAATATAGAAGTAAAATTTGAATATGAAAAAATATTCAGACCTATTTAATCGATATTTTACAATAATTAACAGACTAAAGAAACAAAAAACACCCATTTCAACAAACAATGTGCAAAAAACTTCCTCAGCTATTCGGGCATTCCTCCTGATGGGATTCGCTTAAGTATAAAAATGTTAATAACCGAATTCACAAAATCACTAAATATTCAAAACTTTTGCATAGAGTAATTGAATTCTCATCGGTTTTGTGTAACTTTGCTCCATAGAACGAATAATACGAGTAACAACTTTAACAGAAGACAACGTATGTTTTCAGGAATAGTAGAAGAATGTGCCACCGTAGTGGGTATTGTGAAAGAGCAGGAAAACCTGCATTTGACACTCAAGTGTAGTTTTGTGGATGAACTGAAGATAGACCAAAGTGTATCGCACAATGGTGTGTGCTTGACCGTAGTAAGCATTCAAGATGACACCTATACAGTTACCGCAATGAAGGAGACAATAGAGCGTTCAAATCTTGGTTACCTGAAAGCGGGCGATGAAGTAAATGTAGAGCGCAGCATGATGATGAATGGCCGTCTCGATGGACATATTGTGCAGGGACATGTGGATCAGACTGCTACTTGCGTTAAGGTAGAAGACGCTGAGGGTAGCTGGTATTATACCTTCAAATATACATTTGATAAGGAAATGGCAAAGCGTGGCTACTTTACTGTCGACAAAGGTTCCGTTACCGTTAATGGAGTAAGCCTTACAGTATGCAACCCGACTGAAGACAGTTTTCAAGTTGCAATTATCCCCTACACCCACGAGCATACCAACTTCCACAATATCATAGAAGGCAGTGTGGTTAACCTTGAATTTGATATCATCGGTAAATACATGGCACGTATGGTATCACTTACCAATGGCTAAGATAATGAGCGCTGAGGACTTTTATCGATTGGTGGCGGCGCGGCAGAGCGACCGTGCATATGACACCGAACGTCCCGTAGAACCGGAGAAGATACAGCGCATACTTGAAGCTACGCGCCTTTCGCCTTCAGCCTGTAATGGTCAACCTTGGCATTTTATAGTAATCACCAACCCGCAACTGCGTGAAGATATCGCTCGTTCAATGGCGGGACTTGGGCTAAACAAATGGGCCATTCAGGCTCCTGTACTGATTCTAATAGTAGAGGAAGCAACAAAAACCACTTCCTTGTTGGGAGGCTTAGTCAAGCACAATCACTATCCACATATTGATTTGGGGATAGCAGCTGCACATCTGACATTGGCCGCCGAAGCAGAGGGGTTAGGCTCGTGCATGATTGGCTATTTTGATGAAAAGAAAATCAAAAAGATGGCAGGTATTCCACGTCACAAGCGCCTACCGCTAATCATTACGTTAGGCTATGCAGCTAAAGAAAAGCGATCGAAGAAACGTAAAGGATTTGACGAAATAGTGAGTTACAATAAGTATGACGATTAGCCGTTTGTAAAAAAAATCACCCAAACGGACAAATAATTCTTTATATATATTTTGACGAGAATAGTTAATTCACTATATTTGTCACCAAAAGTATAGCTGTCCAACGGTATTGGTCAGTGAGAAACGAAAATAGATAGCAAACTGATTATAAACTTTAAAAGGAACTATTATTATGGCTTACAAAGTTGTAGACATTGAAGGCGTAGGCGCTACCTATGCAGAGAAACTGGCTGCTGCTGGTATCAACAAAGTAGAAGAACTGTTGGCTAAGTGTGCTGCTCCCGCAGGACGTAAGGCTTTGGCTGAAGAGACTGGTATTTCAGACAAGCTCATCCTCAAGTGGACAAACCACGCCGACCTTATCCGCATCCACGGCGTAGGTCCTCAGTTCGCAGAGCTGCTTGAGGCTGCAGGTGTAGACACCGTAAAGGAATTCCGTCATCGCAATGCAGAGAATCTGGCTGCTAAGATGGAGGAGGTTAATGCCGAAAAGAATCTTGTAAACCGTGTTCCCTCTGTAAAGGAACTCACCAAGATGATTGCCGAGGCAGCTACTCTTGAGGTTGTTGTCACCTATTAATATAATAGCCACAAAGTAAAGAGAGGATGTGTCTTGGGACACATCCTCTCTTTTTTTATGGTTCGCTCCCCATCACCAGTATCAAAGATCCTCCCGTGGCTATGTCTGAGTGAGTAATATAAGGCAGAGTATAGGGCTGGCCATTCAGTTCTGCGCTTTGGATGTAAATGTTCTCCTCACTATTATTAACAGCCTCAATAGTAAAGGTACCACCCTCCACGGTAAGTTCGGCATGGTCAATAACAGGTGAACCGAACCAGTAGCGACCGCTGGCGGGTTCCACCTCGTAGAAGCCCAAGGCTGAGAGTATGTACCAGGCAGACATCTGCCCCATATCTTCGTTACCCGAGAGGCCGTCGGGAGTTGCGTGGTATTGGGTTTTCATCACCTCACGTACCCATTCGGCAGTCCTGTGCGGCTCGCCCAACATGGCATACAGATAGAGAATGTGGTGGCTTGGTTCGTTGCCGTGGGCAAACTGACCTATCATACCCGAGATATCGGGCGAAGGGTCGCCTGCAATGGTCGATGGAGCAAGGAATAGGGAATCGAGGCGAGCAATGCAATTTTCCCGACCACCAAACATTGCAGCATATCCTTCCATATCATGTGGTACAAGCCATGTGTATTGCCAGGCATTTCCTTCGCAGTAGTCATCGGCACGGTGTGAAGCGTAATAGGGGTTGAAAGGGGTACGGAATTCCCCCTTGTCGTCAACACCACGGATAAACCCAATGGTAGGATCGAAGTAGGTGCGGTACGAATGGCTCATACGGGTGAAGTGCTCGTAGTCTTCCTGCTTGCCCAGTGCCTTGGCTGCATTGGCTGCAGCGCCGTCGGCCAAAGCATATTCCATATCATAGGCTACCGCTTCATTGAATAGGTTGCAAGGAATATACCCGTAAGTATGACGCAAGTCCTTGCCTCGCTCAGGATTGGCGGCAGTCTGCTTTATGGCTTCAAAGGCCCGCTCACGGTCAAAGCCACCGATACCCTTTACGATGGCATCGGCTACGACGGGAATACCGGGGTCGCCCACCATGCAATTTGTCTCATTGCCCCATAGGTGCCATACGGGCAGGTCTCCTTGACGGTCACAGATATCAATCATCGAGGCCACGAATTGGCCAGCCCTCTCTGGTTGCATGATGGTCATCAAAGGCTGCTTGGCTCGATAGGTATCCCACAGCGAGAAGTTGGTGTAGCGAGGTGTAGGGCTATGATAGATGTTACCGTCGGCCCCACGGTACTTACCGTCCACATCACTGAAAAGGGCGGGTGCCATCATGGCATGATACATGGCGGTATAGAAGATACGTTGCTGCTCTTCGCACGGGCCCTTTATACGTATACGTCCCAATTCGTCATTCCAAGCCCTGCGTGCAGCCTCACGTGTGGTATCGAAGTTCCATTCGGGCATCTCGCTCTGCAAGGCAAGCCGTGCGCCATCGATGCTCACGGGCGAGATAGCCACCTTCATCAACACCTCTTCGTCCTGTACCGTAGCGAAAGAGGCACGACCGAACAAGTTATTGGGGTCATTCAGCGTGAAGCTGCTGAAAGGCTTGTTCAGTTCGGCCACGAAGTATACATGCTGGTCAGCCGCCCATCCTCTTGAGCGACGATAACCCACGATACGGCTGTCGCCCTCAGCCTGCATAAAAGTCTCTGTGGTACGGTCCCAACACCCCCCATTCTGCAAGTCGAAGACGATAGCGGCATCGGCAGCCTCAGGAAAGGTGTAGCGGTGCACACCCACACGAGGCGTAGCTGTCAGCTCGGCTTTGATACCGTAGCGTGTCAGGGGCACAGCATAGTACCCTGCCTCAGCAATTTCTTGTGTACGGTCGGCCATTGACCACAAGCCACTCTCAGGATCTTCGATATTGCCTCGAGCATAGGTCACGTCGCCTGTCACAGGCATCACAGTCACGTCAAACAAGTCACCGATACCAGTACCACTGAGATGTGTATGCGAGAAGCCTATCACTGAGGCCTCATCCTGATGGTATCCAGAGCACCAGTCCCACGCTTGATTGATACTTGTAGGCCCCAGTTGTACCATACCGAAAGGCACACTGGCACCAACAAACACATGCCCATGTCCGCCACTGCCGATGAGTGGATCCACATAGTCGGTGAGCCATTTCTGCTCGGGTTGCCTGTTACATGAAGCCAAAGCCAACAGGGCAATACTTATGCAATATAATCTTTTCATCAGTGACATTGTTTTATGCTTTTTCATCTTACAAGTGGCTATATTTTCTGATGACAGCTATCGTTGTCGTGTCGCAGTCAAATACCGAGTACCATCCTTGAGGTTCGTGGGGCGGGTCACACAGATAGTCATCGCCAGCCTGCCACACCTCTTGGTTGGGGCGTCCGCTGCCACTCCACCCCCAGAAGTTACATCCAACGACAGGGCCACCACGCTCAATGCTACGCTTCACTTCGCTGAAAATATGGTTGTAGAATTGGTCACGACTGTCTGTCGGGACACCTATGCCTGCCTTGTTACCCTGGCGCGAGTAGCCGAACTCCTCTATCACCAGTGGCTTGTCCAAGCGGTTGGCCATTTCGGAGTGCAGGGCTATGTACTGGCTACTCTTGGCACAAGCATTGTCGATTCCGCTGTCGGGGTTCGTGCGCGGTGCCCAGCCCCAGTTGACGGGCCAGATGTGTATGGTCAAATAGTCGATATTGGGGTCGGCATGTATACGTTCACACAGTTCCACATCGGCTTCGCAGCCCACCGTACCTTCACTGCCTGTCGAGACCAGATGGTTGGGGTCAATACGCTTGACAAGTGCTGCAGCGCGGGCTATCCAGCGTGCAAACATCTCTTTGGTCACACTGTCACGAGCAAAGGGGCGCGGCTCATTGCATAGCTGCCAGGCCATAATGGCGGGCTCGTCCTTATAAAAACGTCCGCTAATACTGCTACGACGTGATACGATTTGCTCTATATACGTATAGTATAGTCCCTGTGCTATGGTGTCGCGCGAGAAGTCGGCACAGTAGTCCACATAGCGGTCATAGCCTCCTTCGACATTGGCATTGGGCGAGTCGCCATATCCGCACTCCTTGAGATAGAACCCGTAGCCTCCACTCCAGTCCCATGCATTGTTGAGATAGATGACGGCATCCATGTCGCGTTTCTCCAATTCAGCGACAACATAGTCCAATCCTTCCAGGATGGTATCGTTGAGTATGCCCGGTGCTGTCTGCAGATAGGGTTTGGCAGGATTGGCCAATAGACTTCCAGCATCGGGTCCGGAGAGTATACGTACATTGGTGATACCCAACTCCTTTAGCTGGTCCAGCTCATGGCACAGTCGTTCGCGGTCACCGCCCATACCGGTAGAACCGAGTATGGAAGCGTACCACATATTGCATCCTATATAGTGATAGGGCTTGCCGTTTTTGATGAGTTGGGTACCATCTGTGGTGATGTAATGTACAGTTGCAGGCTCGCTGCATCCACATATAATAGCAGAGAGCAGGGCAGCAACAAGTGTCTTCAGTGGCTTGATATTCATAGATAAAATGTATTTTGCTGTAAAGATACGAAAAATCGGGTTAATCCACGTGAAAATCGTTTTTTTTATGTAAGTTTGCAAAAAGAATATGGACGCTATAGACAACCCAAATGTAAACCCCGAACTTGACCTTGCGTGGCAGTTTGTAGAGCGCACAGGGGTCAACGTCTTCCTTACTGGCAACAAAACCACCTTCCTGCGCCGACTCAAGGAACGCTCGCCCAAACGTATGGTTGTGGTGGCTCCTACGGGTGTGGCAGCCATCAATGCTGGCGGCGTTACGATACACTCCTTTTTCCAGTTTCCCCTGGCACCCTATATCCCCAACACCTCGTTTCGGGGTAGCGATGAGAAATACCGCTTCAGCAAGGAGAAGAAGAATATTATCCGTACACTCGACCTCCTCATTATCGACGAGATTTCCATGGTGCGTGCCGACCTGCTCGACCAAATAGATGCCGTGCTGCGCCTCCACAAAGACAAGAACCGCCCTTTCGGCGGAGTGCAGCTCCTGATGATTGGCGACCTCAGCCAGCTGGCTCCTGTAGTAAAGGAGAACGAGTGGGCGATGCTGCGCGAGTCACGCCCTACTTCTTCGGCAGCCTGGCTCTGCAGCAGACACAGCATGTGACCATCGAGCTATCGCACGTATATCGCCAGACCGACCATACTTTTATTAATATACTCAATGAGGTGCGCGAGAATCGCCTCACCACGGAGAGTTTGGCGATGCTCAATGCGAGAGTAAAGAGACAACAGACAACGGACAATGGACAACAGTCGGCAGACCACTCAGAATTCAAGATTCAAAATTCAGAATTAACCGACGGTATCATCCGCCTCACCACCCACAACGCTACGGCCAACCGCTACAACGAGGAGCGCATGGATGCGCTCAAGAGCACCCGTTTCTCGTTCAAGGCCACGGTGACGGGCAACTTCCCCGAAACCTCCTATCCCGCTGAGGAGACACTGGTGCTCAAGAAGGGATGTCAGGTAATGTTCCTGAAAAACGATAGCCAAGGCTCACGCTATTATAACGGCAAGCTCGGTGGGTGAGGTGACCTTCGTGGATGGCTCAAAGATATGTGTGCGCGGACTCGAAGACAACACCGTTGTAGAGGTTGAACCCGAGGTGTGGACCAATGCACACTATGTCATCGATAAGGAAAGCAAGGAGATACGCGAAGAAATAGAGGGCGAGTTTCGCCAATACCCACTTCGCCTGGCATGGGCCATCACCATCCATAAGAGTCAGGGCCTGACGTTCGAGCGTGCCGTGCTCGATGTGAATGCTGCTTTCGCTGCAGGGCAGGTATATGTGGCGCTCAGCCGTCTGCGCTCACTCGACGGACTTGTACTCACCGCTCCGCTCTCAGCCTCGTCTGTACTTACCGATACGGCCGTTAGTCACTATATGGATGCTGAGCTTGAGCGTGCCCGACATACGGCCGACAGCCTCTCCACACTGCAACGTGACTACTATCTATATCAGCTCACCGAACTCTTTACCTTCAAGGAACTAGAGTGGGATTTCCGTCGTGTACTTCGTCTTATCGACGAGCATTTATATAAGGTGTATCCTTTGCTCTTGAAGATGTATAAGCAGGCTGATGAGCAGTTTGCACGTGAGGTGACTGCTGTGTCAAACTCATTCTATCGCCAATATGTTGCGCTCGTGATGCAGGCCGACGACTACGCCACCGACAAGCTCCTTGCCGAACGCATACACAAGGCAGCCGTTTACTTTGCCGACCATCTTGATGAGTTGCTTAAGCCTCTTATAGAGCGCACTCGCCTCGACAGCGATAATAAGGAGATCAAGGAACGCATCACCGAAGCAGTATGCCCTGCAGCAGTCGTTCGCACAGAAGCGTCACCTCCTAGCGCGTGTCATAGCACACGGCTTCAGCGTCACTTCCTATCTGAAGGACAAGGCTGTGGGCCTGCTCAATGCAGAGCAACCCGCCAAACGCGAGCGCAAGAGTAAGGCCACCGAAAAGATAGAGGTGGATCGCAATTCCGATATCAAGCACCCTAAACTGTTCCGTAATCTTCGTGTCTGGCGTGCTGCCCGAGCCGAGGAGTTGGGACGCCCCGTATATGGAGTACTCACCCAAAAGGCACTTATTGGTATTGTAACGAGCTCCCCACTAGCGGAAAGGAACTGCTCCGTATGCCCGGCTTCGGAAAGAAGTCATTGGAAATGTTCGGTAAGGAAATACTTGCTATCGTGCAAGAGTATATCGAGGATAGTCCTACGATTTTTTGAGCAAATTTTGTAAAACAAATCAAATTGATTACTTTTGTGCAATTGAAAGATAATGAACATTGTTCGTGTGTCTTATTATTATAATATAAGGTAAGAAGATGTATGCTCAAGAACAGATAAAGCCGTATGAGGGCAATGCACATAAGCGTGAACAGGTGGAGCAGCTGTTTGATAATATTGCGCCTACCTACGATGCACTTAACCACACCCTGTCATTTGGCTTTGACCGCTGTTGGCGGCGTAAGGCGGTGAAGACATTGGCAACCTACAGTCCGCATACGATACTTGATGTGGCCACAGGGACGGGCGACTTTGCTCTACTGCTTGCCGATAAGTTGAAGCTTCGTCAAGTGATGGCCGTGGACATTTCTGAAGGGATGATGCGTGTGGGACGCGAAAAAGCCTCCCGTCAAGGATTACACGATGTGGTGTGTTTTCAGAAGGAGGATTGCAGTTGCCTCTCCTTCGACGATGGGTGCTTCGATGCTGTCACGGTGACGTTTGGGGTGCGCAATTTTGAGGACTTGGATGCTTGCCTTGGCGAGATGTGCCGTGTGCTCCGCAAGGGCGGACACCTTGTGATGCTCGAATTGTCATATCCCCATCGTAAGCTGTGGCGTATGCTGTTTGGCATCTACTCCAAATTGGTGATGCCTGTCATTGGACGGCTTATTTCGGGCGACAATAGTGCTTATACCTATTTGCCCGAAACAATGAAAGCTTTTCCGCAAGGTGAGGTGATGCGCGAGATTGTGCTGAAGAATGGCTTTGCCAATGTTACCTTCCAACGTCTCACCATGGGAATATGTACTCTATATGTTGCAGAAAAATAATTGACAAACATTTTAATTAATAAAACAAGATGAAACATTCGGTAAAAGATTGGATTCTAACCACTCGTCCGTGGTCGTTCCCTGCTTCAGCAATGCCTGTGCTTGCTACATTGGCCTATATGACCTGGGTTTGTAGCCTTTATGGCATGTCTATTGATTGGGTGAGCGGTGTGCTCGCTATTGTAGGTATTGTATTTTTTCATGCCTCAGGCAATATGTTGAGTGATGTACGTGATTATAAGAAAGGTGTTGATAAGGGCCTTAATCATATGCCTTTGGTCAATGGCTCTTTCACAACGAAGGAGTATATGCGCCTCAGTATGACACTCTTCGTGCTGGGATGTGCCATTGGTTGCTACATCCTGTCTCGATGTGGCTGGCCGCTACTCTATGCTGCTGTATATGGTGCATTCTTCACGCTTACCTATGCTACTTTCAAATATTTTGCTTTGGGAGATGTGGTCATCTTCCTGTCCTACGCTGTGATTCCCATTTTGGGCACCACGTATGCCACTATCAGTGAATATTACTATCCTGCCCTGGTGCTAGCTCTGCCCATCGGACTCATCACGGTGGCCATACTCCATGTAAATAATACACGCGATATCGAGTCGGACCGTGCGGCGGGCATACGCACCTTCGCCATGCTCATTGGCTTGAAAGCATCCGTGCAGCTCTATGCTTTCGAGGTGCTCTTCCCCTTCGTGGCTGTTATTGCTACCATTATGTGTGGTTGGCTTCCTTGGTATAGTGTGATTGTGCTGTTTGCATTGCCTAAGGCCTGGAAGTGTGCTCGTGTCGTGCTCGATTCGCCGAAGAAGGGGATGGAGACTTTGGTCATGCACGATGCTGCAACCTCGCAGCTGCAGCTTATGTTCAGTCTGCTGCTTGCCGTATCGCTGTTTGTAGGAGCCTTTTTTAATTGAAAATTGAAAATTAGGCCAGTGAAATTTGAGAATTAATCAGAAATTAGGTTTATGACAAGAAATAATAAGGTAGACAAAAGAGTTGGTGAAGGGACTAAATTGTCAATTATCAATTGTCAATTGTCAATTCTCATCGCCGCTCTCTTGTGGTTCCTCATGTTCAACCCCTGGATCGCAATGCCGGTGGATTTCTGGACTATGATGACCATCTCGGGCTGCATACTGCTCACGATGGCATTGCTCTTTGACCGCAGCTGGCTTGCCGATATCAAGGTGTCGTGGAGCGGACTCTTCATAGGCATTGTGCTCGCCCTTGCCTTGTGGGGCATCTTTTGGGTGGGCGATAAGGTGGCCACGTGGATGTTTCCCTTTGCACGACCTCAGGTCGACACCATCTACAGCATGAAGGACTCGCAGAGCGAATGGGTCATTGGTCTGCTACTCCTCTTTATAATAGGGCCTGCCGAGGAAATCTTTTGGAGGGGCTTCGTGCAGCGTGGCATCAGTGTGCGGAGTACGGCCAATGTGGCATTTATCGTTACATTGCTTGTCTACGGACTGGTACATATCTGGAAGTTCAACTTCATGCTCATTATGGCTGCCCTCGTCTGCGGCTTTGTATGGGGACTTGCCTATCGCTTATGGCCCAAGCAACTTTTTGCCCTCATTGTGTCGCATGCGGTGTGGGATACGCTGGTCTTCGTCGTTTGGCCTATATAATCTGAAACTCGCATCTTATATTGTGGCATATCATTCCGAACGTAAGCGAAGAATGATATGCTATTTTTTTGCAAAAAAAATCTTCAAAACTATTGCACATTTAATAAAAAGCTATACCTTTGCAGTGTACTATTAAGGTAGTACACGTAAGATAAGCAAAATGTATAACGATTAAAAGATGTGAGTATGTTAAAGATTAGCGATTTAGCGTTTTCTTACAGCGGTAATGGCTGTAAGGTTTTCAACGATTTT
>RHMF01000344.1_pt1 | contig 19551 bp, 17 predicted proteins | sample 5365151 | NCBI WGS metagenome assembly RHMF01 (sample SAMN10266501, study PRJNA497801) | feces metagenome | isolation source: feces | host: Bos taurus | place: China: Prairie of Fairy Mountain | collected 2017-08-14 | reverse complement strand
CCAATTGCTTTGTCTGTAATGAAAATGGTTTCAGGCATAAGGCGATTGCCAAATGCGTGGGACAGCATACCAATTGTGGGTTGTCCTTTGCCGAGGACTTCAACATAGGACTGGCCGTTCCGTTCAAACGCACACATCACGCAAGCGCGGGAACCGGTCTGCTCACGACTGTCGGTTCCCCGCTTATAGGGACGCCGGGGCATAGTGAACTTCTTGCTCTTGGAATGATTGCCTTTGTAGCTGATACCAAAGAAGGTTTCATCTGCTTCGACAATGCCACCCAGCATTCTGTTTTCCTGGTCCTTCTGTAACACGCTTAATATCTTATGGCGCCAGGTAAAAGCAGTCTGAACACTGATTTTACAAACAGTGGCACACTTCTTCAAAGAAGCCCGGTTGAGAAGCAAGTCAACATAGGTTCTCCAAGTTTGAGGATCAGCGTGGGTGCGAGAGGTTACAGGGAAGGAATCGGCATAGAACACCGTATTGCAGCTTTTGCACTTATATCGCTGCTTGCCGTTCTTGTCTTTGCCGTACTTGACAATTTGGTCGCTGGAACAACGCCGGCAGCAATCACATTTTGCTTCCGGTGTATTCTCGTTGTTAGGAATGTTAAGCAGGCCAAGAATACGGTCAGAAAGGGACCGGAGATCTTCTTGGCTTAGCGCCTGGGCGGCAGAAAGAATATCATTTAAAGCAGCCATAACATAAACCTCTTGCTTGTTTTCTATCTACCTATATTATAGCCGATTGGCTACTATTTGTCAAGAGTAAATGTATAAAAATGCAGGAATACCAACGGTTTTCCTGCATTTTTAACATTATCAACTATAAACTTTAATAGAGCCCCTTGAGGGGAAGGCTTTGGCAGATGCAAAAAGCCGCCCGGTGGGCGGCTTTTTTATATGGTTTCTAAGAGTGCTTCTAATTGTGCAATGCTCGCAATTTGGTAATCCGGCACGATGTTGGTGACCGGCTTTCCCTTGGGATTTACCCAGCAGGTACGGATACCTGCGTTGATACCACCCTGGATATCCGAAGTCAGGCTGTCGCCCACAATGATGGCTTTTTCCTTCTGGAAGCCCTCAATACGGGCAAAGACCCGTTCAAAATAGGCAATATCCGGCTTATCCGCGCCCACTTCCTGAGATACAAAAATAATCTCAAAGAAGTGGCTGATGTTGGCGCTTTTCAGCCGTCCGGCCTGGACCCTTGCGGTGCCGTTGCTCACAAGATAGAGTTTGTACTTTTTGGAAAGGCTTTCCAGTGCCTGCTCTGCCCCGGGCAGGAAATAGTGGCCGATGGAGAGGTTTTCTTCATACAACGAGGCGCACTTCTGGGGGTCAACTTCAATGCCGTATTCCTTAAAAAGGGTTTCAAATCGACCCAAAAGCACCTGGGGGCGAGTCAATTCTTTCCGTTCCAGCCGTTCCCAATGGGCCTTATTGATGATGCTGTACCGGGCAAGCACTTCTTCTGTAGGCTCTAATCCCAAAGTTCGGAGTGTTTTGCTTAAAGCAATCTGCTCGGCCTTATGGAAGTCTAAAATGGTATCATCCAGGTCAAGAAGCAAAAATTCAACCATTATGTTTCCTCCTATAAATTTCGTTGGCAATAGATGCAAACCCGGCAATATCCAGGGTCTCACCCCGGACAGTGGCCGGCAGGCCCACCGCTTCCAGCACTTCGGCTGCGCCGGCTTTTCCCAGTTCCGGGAAGCCGGATGCCAGGCCGTTTTGCAGGGTTTTTCTGCGCATGGCAAAACTGGCTTTCACCACCCGGAAGAATAAGGCTTTGTCCTTAATATCCCAGGGCAATTCCTCCCGCACCTTCAGACTCACCACCGCAGAGGTGACCTTTGGCTGGGGCATAAAGCAGTGGGGCGGCACATCAAACAGAAGTTCCGGCTGGGCATAGAACTGGCAGAACACCGTAAATGCGCCATAGTCGGCTGTGCCCGGCTTGGCGGCAATTCGCTGGGCCACTTCCTTCTGCACCATAACCGTCACCCGCTGGAAGCATTCCGCTTCCAAAAGAGCGCTCAAAATGGGGGTTGTAATATAGTAAGGCAGATTGGCGCAGGCCATAGGCCGTAAGCCCTCAAACTTCTCTGCAACCAATGCCTTTACATCCTGCTTAAGAATATCGGACCAAAGGATTTCCAAATTGGAAAACTCTCCAACCGTCTTTTGGAGCAGCGGCTCCAGCCGAGTATCCACTTCCACTGCGCAGACCTTCTTGGCCCGCAGGCAAAGCTGCTGGGTCAAAGGGCCGATGCCCGGGCCGATTTCCAGTACGCCTGCTGTTTCATCCACGCCGGAGTCTTCCGCAATCCGCTGGGGAACCCAGGGGGCAATCAAAAAGTTCTGGCCCTTGGCTTTTGAAAAATGGAAGCCGTGTTCTGCCAAAAGGGGCTTCATCACCCCGATATTACAAACATCCAACATACAAATTCCGCCTTTCTGCTGCCATTATAGCAAACGGGCGGTGATTTTGCAATCAAATCAAGAAATATACCTGGCACATCCGCACCCCAAAAGCGTTGCACTCCCGGAGAGTATCAAAATACAGGTCAATCCGGTTGCCCTTAATAAGGCCGCCGCAGTCCTCGGCGGTGGCTTCTCCGTAGATATACTTGCCGTCTTCCGACACAATGAACATTTTTGTGCCGTAGGGAATGACTTTGGGGTCAACGGCGATTGCACCTACCCGGGCCTGGGTACCGGTAGCAGTAGTGCCGTCTACTCCCGGTTCTCCTGCAGTATAGGCGGTAGCCCGGAACTGCCCCTGGTGGGAAAATTCCAGCACCTGCCCCTCTTCTGTGATGATGCAGTTTTCTCCAAACAGAGGAAAAACCCTCCCTTGCCCCGCCTTTTCTCCTGTGCCGATTGCCACGATTTGGTGGATTGGCTCAGATAGTATTTCTTCTTGCAAAACCTCTTTTTCCGTTTGTTTCCCGTTTTTATAGGTCACCAGGCAGGTTTGACTGGACTTCCCCACCTGCCCGGGAAAAAGCACTTCCATTTTCCCCTCCGGCAATGAGGGGTCCTGGCAGTAAATGCTACCGTAGCCAATTCCTGCCAATCGCTGTTCTTCCCGGGTTTCTATCCGGGGCTGGGTGGCAGGCACAGTTGGCTCCGACTCTATAGCCGGGGCGCACCCCGCAAAAAGCAAACACAAAAGTAGTATCAGAATTTTCATAAAAACCCTCCTTGAGGGGGAGAGAATACCACATGCCACAGGTCAAAATCAAGGGCTTTTTTGTAAACAATGGGCTGGGATTGACAACCTATTATTTTTGTGGTATATTTTTTTCGTTAAAGGCCGTGATGAAGACACGGGCGCCTTGGAACTTTTCAGAGAGAGGTCGGCAGGTGAAAGACCTTAAAGTTTTCCTTTGCGCCATACCACTTCTGAGCCGTATGCGCGGAAATGCCATACCGGGAACTCCCGTTACAGAGTCAATGAGTGACGGCTATGCCGTAACCAGGGTGGAACCGTGGAATGTTTTGCATCCCACCCCTGATTTCTATCAGGGAGTGGGTATTTTTTATACCTCTCCCCAATCAAAAGGAGGAAATATTATGTCCGAAGAAAATCTGTACACCTTTGAAAATCCGGAGTACCGGAAGACCTACTGGCACACCTGCTCCCACATTATGGCCCAGGCAGTCAAGCGTTTGTGGCCGGAAGTGCAGTTGGCCATTGGCCCCGCCATTGATGAAGGCTGGTACTACGACTTTGATGCTCCCTTCTCCTTCACCCCCGAGCATTTGGAGAAGATTGAAGCAGAAATGAAGAAAATCTGCAAAGAGCGCATTCGCCTGGAGCGCAGCGAAAAGCCCCGTGCGGAAGCCATCGCCTATATGGAAAGCGCCAATGAGCCCTATAAGGTAGAACTGATTAACGACCTGCCGGAAGATGCAGTCATCTCCTTCTACACCCAGGGGGACTTTACCGACCTTTGCGCCGGTCCTCACGTGGATCACACCGGCAGAATTAAGCACAACGGCTTTAAGCTGACCAAGTCCTGCGGCGCTTACTGGCGGGGCGACAGCAACCGGAAGATGCTCCAGCGCATCTACGGCATCGGCTTCCCCAGCAAGGAAGAACTGGATGTGTACCTGGAAAAGCAGGCAGAGGCCCTGAAGCGGGATCACAACAAGCTGGGCCGGGAACTGGAATTCTTCACCACCGTAGAAGAAATCGGCCAGGGTCTTCCCATTCTGCTGCCCAAGGGCGCCCGGGTTATTCAGACGCTGCAGCGCTGGGTAGAAGACGAAGAGCGCAAGCGTGGCTACCTGCTGACAAAGACCCCTCTGATGGCCAAGCGGGATCTGTATCGCATCTCCGGCCACTGGGATCACTATCTGGACGGTATGTTCGTTTTGGGTGACCCCTACGATGAAGAAAAAGAATGCTTTGCCCTTCGTCCCATGACCTGCCCCTTCCAGTATCAGGTTTATCTGAACCGGGCAAGAAGTTACCGGGATCTGCCCATGCGGTTAGGCGAAACTTCCACCCTGTTCCGTAACGAAGATTCCGGCGAAATGCACGGCTTGATCCGTGTCCGTCAGTTCACCATCTCCGAAGGCCACCTGGTGCTTCGTCCCGATCAGTTGGAAGAAGAATTCAAGGGTTGTCTGGAACTTGCCAAGTACTGCCTGGACACCGTTGGTATGCTGGAAAACTGCACTTTCCGTTTCTCCCAGTGGGATCCTGCCAAGGCCGGTATCAAGTACGAAGGCACGGCCCAGCAATGGGAAGATGCTCAGGCTACAATGAAAGAAATCCTGGATAAACTGGGTGTGGATTACGAAGTGGGTATCGACGAAGCCGCCTTCTACGGCCCCAAGCTGGACATTCAGTATAAGAATGTATTTGGCAAGGAAGATACCATCGTTACCATTCAGATTGATATGCTGCTGGCGCAGAAGTTCGGCATGGAATACACCGATGCCGACGGCCAGAAGAAAATTCCCTATATCATCCACCGCACCAGCCTTGGCTGCTATGAGCGGACACTGGCTTACCTGATCGAGCGGTATGCCGGCGCTCTGCCCCTTTGGATGATGCCCCTGCAGGTTAAGGTCCTGCCCATCACCGACCGGACCCACGAATATGCAAACCAGTTGGTTGCAAAACTGGAAAGCGCCGGCATTTGGGCAGAAAGCGACTGCCGCAGCGAAAAATTAGGCTACAAAATCCGGGAAGCCCAACTGCAGAAAATCCCCTATATGCTGGTGGTTGGCGACCGGGATATGGAAAACGGCACTGTTTCCGTCCGCACCCGGAAGGGTGACGATCTGGGCGCTATGACCCCCGACGAATTTATGGCAAAGTGCCTGATGGAGATTGCCACAAAGTCTAAGGAAGTATAATCCTTTTCCCCCTTGTCCACAATAAGCAGAGGAACGTGTTCCTCTGCTTATTTCTTTTTATGGGGGTCCTGATGAATAAAAAAGTTACCTTTTCTCTTGCCGCCGGAGTTGCCGGCACTGCAGCCCTTTCCCACGCGCTGACCTGCTACCTTGTGAAGATGGCGGTGGACAGGCAAATGCCCTCCGCCCCGGCAGGTCTTACCCGGGCAGCCATTCGGGGAAGCAGTTGCACCCAGGGCTTTTTGCTGAAATTGGAACAAACAGGCAAAACCCTGCAGGCCATGCCCCACACCCGGGTATCCATTAAAGCCCGGGACGGAGAAACCCTGATAGGGCATCTGTTTACTTGCCCCAATCCCAAACGGCTTATTTTGGGAATGCACGGCTGGCGGAGCAGTTGGTGCGGTGATTTTGGAATGATTGCCCCCTTTTTGCTGCAGGAGGGGTGCTGTCTGCTGCTGCCGGAACAACGGGGGCAGGGAGAAAGCGGCGGCGCTTTTATGGGATTGGGCGTTCTGGAGCGGCACGACTGTGTCCGCTGGGCCAATTACCTGGCCGGGCTATATCCCCATTTGCCTTTATATCTCGCCGGTGTTTCAATGGGTGCCGCCACCGTGCTGATGAGTACGGAACTTCCCCTTCCGGGAACGGTCCGGGGGCTGATTGGGGACTGTGGCTTCACCGACCCGCAAGCCATTTGCCGTCATGTAGTAAAAAACAATCTGCATCTTTCCTACTCCCTTCGGGGACCTGTTGCCCACAGGCTTTGCAAACGAAAAAACCAGGCCGGCCTTTCCGGCTGTTCTGCCCCCAAAGCCCTTTCACGCTGCCGTCTGCCGGTGCTGCTCATTCACGGCTCTGATGACCGGTTTGTCCCTGTGGAAATGACCTACGAAAACTACAAAGCCTGCGGTGGGCCAAAGCATCTTTTGATTGTTCCCGGCGCCGATCACGGAATGAGTTACTATAAAGACCCCCTTTCCTATGAAAAGACACTGAAACAGTTCTTTTCTCTATACGACAAATAGGCAAAATCCTCCCAAGGCATTCTTTACATTTCCCCCTTTTCGTGATAGAATAATAAAAAATCGGGAAAGGGGGAAATGCTGTGATTCGCTGGTTTCGGCAATACTTTTGGAATGCCTGCCGCAAGTGCGACAAAATTCTTTTGCTTCTCTGCATTCTTGCCAACGCCTTTGGCCTTTTGATGATCGCCAGCGCCACCAACTACCGGGGCACCTTATCCTATGTGGACCGCCAGTTGATGGCTTCTTTGGGCGGCGTTTTCCTCTTTATTTTGATTTCCTCTTTGAATATTGACAGTATTTTGGAGCATCGGCGCATCCTGTACATCATTATGTACGGCCTGATTTTGCTCTTGATCCCCTTCGGCACGGACAACGGCTCCGGTAACGTCAGTTGGCTGGACATTGATTTTCTTCCCTTCTATATTCAGCCTGCGGAAATTTGCAAAATCTTCTTTATTCTGGTCTGCGCCTCTATTATGGGGGCCCGGCAAAACCGTCCCTCTGCCATCTCTTCTGTTCTGCGCAGTTTCATCCCCTTTGCCCTTTTGTTTGGCCTCAACCTGCTCCTGTCCGGGGATTTGGGCGTTTCTGCCATCTTTATTGTGGTCTATGTGATTATGGCATTGGCCGGCGGCATCAACCTGATTTGGTTTGCCATCGCCGGCGGCACCGCCGTTGCGGCTTTCCCCTTCCTGTGGTCTATGCTGGACGGCTATCAGAAAAACCGCTTCTTAATTCTGTTTGACCCCACTATTGACCCCCTGGGCATCAACGAACGGTATCACACCATGCGCTCCTTAAAATCCCTCACCGGCGGCGGTCTGTTTGGCCAGGGCCTGTTTAACGGAAACCGTACCCAAACCTACGGTGTTCTGCCTGCCCAGCATACCGACTATATCTTCTCCGCTATTGGAGAAGAATTGGGTTATTTTGGCTGCATTTTCACCATCACCCTGCTTTTCTTAATCGTTGCCCGGGTTATTTGGGTGGGTGTCCACAGCCCCGACTATACCCGAAAACTGATTTGCTTCGGCGCAGCAGCCGCCCTCATTTTCCAGATTATCATCAATGTGGGTATGTGTATGGGCGTTATGCCTGTTATCGGTCTGACCCTGCCGTTCATCAGTTACGGCGGCTCTTCCATCCTGACGGTGTATGTCATGCTGGGGTTTGTTTCCGGTGTATTCGCCCGACCAAGTCCCACCAGTTACGAGCGATATATCCGCCCGCCCTATATGGCAAGAACATTGTTATAAAAACGCAGTTGGCTTCAACTGCGTTTTTATAGTTTATCCGCCACAAAGCAGATAATTCCCAATCCCACAAGGAGGGCCGCCCCCAAATAAAACCGCCAGGTCACTTTTCCTCCTTCCGGCAGAAAAACACATTTCCTGCCTTATCCACTGTCAAAAGCCAAGTGTCCTCCACCCTGGCTTTTTGTTTTTTCAGTTCCTTTTCCAGCCATTTTTCATCTTTGCCGCTTAACCCTAAATTCTCCTTTTGCAGTTTGCCGTCGCTGATAACGGTCACCGGCAGATACTGCTCCCGGACCGTTATTCCTGCATCCTGAGCAGATGCCGGGGCATCCTTGGTATAGGGGAAAACCGACAGATTGCCGTTGGTTTCCAGTATGGCATATTGGACACTGGCCAAATCCAACACCTCTTTTTCCCGCAAATGGCCTGTCAGTTCGTCCATTGTTACCCGGGTGCGGCGCAAATTGTTTTGCAAAATATGGCCGTTTTCAATTAATATCACCGGTTTTCCGCAAACGAACTTCCGAAAACGGATGCTTCCCATTGAGAGCCCCGACAACACCAGTTCCATCCCCAGCACCGTCAAAATGGGAATAACCCCGGTATATAAGGGGATATCCGCTTTTTCCAGGGGAATAGCGGCAAAGTCTGCCACCATCATAGTCACTACAAATTCCGATGGCTCCATTTGTCCTACCTGGCGCTTGCCCATCATACGAATAACGGCCACCAGCAGGATATACAGAAGAATTCCTCGCACAAAAGAAAAAAGCAAAACTGTCACCTCGTGATAGTTTTGCCCAGTTTTTCCGTATAATGCAAAAACCGCAGCCCTGCTGCGGTTTCTGCAAAAAATAAGAGGAAAGGAAAAAGAAAAGAAGATTGAATCATTGTTACTATTATAGTAATTCCAAAATGTGAAGAAAAAAAGCGGTTAATTTTTAAGTTTTTATTAAGTTGGAAAATATAACAGAAAATAACCCTGCACCTATGGCCCGTACCTGCCGGCAAAATCCTTTGGGATTACTTTACAAAAAGAGAAAACCTTTGTATAATAAGAAAAATTGGAAGCGGAGGTTTGCTATGCTTCAAAAATTGCAAGCGGTGCAAAACCGCTTTGAAGAACTTTGCGCCCGGTCAGAACAGCCGGACTTTTATAATGACCCCAAGAAGGCGGCGGCCATCTTGCGGGAGAAAAACGACTTGGAGCCTTTGATGGAAACGCTGGCCGCCTACCGGGACGCTATTGGGGAAATGGAAGATGCCCAGATTTTGATGAGCGAGCCGGACATGAAGGAATTTTGCCAGCAGACCTATCAGGAGGCCAAAGCCCGGTCTGAAGCCCTGTATAAAGAACTTCAAATCCTTCTTCTGCCCAAAGACCCTAATGACGAAAAAAGCGTCATTGTGGAAATCCGGGGCGGTGTCGGCGGAGAAGAAAGCGCCCTTTTTGCCCACAGTCTTTTCAGAATGTACAGTATGTATGCCGCCCAAAAGGGTTGGAGCATCGAACTGATGAACTATTCTGACACAGAACTAGGGGGCGTAAAGGAAGCAGACTTTGTGATTAACGGGCGGGGCGCTTACTCCCGTCTGAAGTATGAATCCGGTGTTCATCGGGTGCAGCGGGTGCCGGAAACCGAGTCCGGCGGACGGGTCCACACTTCCACCGCCACCGTTGCAGTCCTGCCGGAAATGGAAGAGGTAGATGTGCAGTTAAACCCCGCAGATATTGAAATGCAGGTCTTCCGGGCCAGCGGCGCAGGCGGTCAGCACGTCAATAAGACCAGTTCTGCCGTCCGCCTTATCCACAAGCCCACCGGCATCGTTGTGGCCTGCCAGGAAGAGCGCAGTCAGGTGCAAAACCGGGAAAAGTGTATGCGTTTGCTGGCTTCCAAACTCTATGAAATCGAGCAGGAGCGGCTCTCCTCGGAAATTACGGGTATGCGCCGCAGTCAAGTTGGCACCGGTATGCGCAACGAGCGCATCCGCACCTATAACTTCCCCCAGGGCCGGGTCACCGACCATCGGATTGGCCTGACACTTTATAAAATTGATGCGGTAATGGATGGCGCCCTGGACGAACTGATTGACGGTCTGGCCACTGCCGACCAGGCAGAGAAACTACAAAACGCTCAATATTGAGGTTATTATGGAATTTATTACACACAGTCCCCAGGAAACAGAAGACTTGGGACAAAAATTGGGGCGGCTTATTCCTGCCGGTACGGTGATTGCCTACCGGGGCGACCTGGGCGCAGGAAAAACCGCCTTTACCCGGGGGCTTGCCCGGGGTTTGGGAATTACCGACCCGGTAACCAGCCCTACCTATACCATTGTAAATGAATATACTTCCGGAAGACTTCCCCTTTTCCATTTCGATATGTACCGGCTTCACAGCGCTGATGACCTTTTTGACATCGGCTGGGAGGATTACCTGGACCGGCAAGGTGTCTGCGCCGTAGAGTGGAGCGAAAATGTCGCCCAGGCTATGGAAGACCCCTTGACCGTAACCATCCAAAAAATCGGGGAAGACAGCCGTATAATCACCTTGGAAGGAGGAATCTTCCTTGCTGATATTAGCCTTTGAGACCTCTGCCAAAGCCGGGTCTGTTGCCCTTATGAAAGAGGGTAAACTTTTGGGAGAAAGCTACAGCAATACCGGCTTAACCCATTCCCAAACCCTGCTGAAAATGGCAGAAGACCTGCTTGCCGCCTGCGGCTGCACGCCTCAGGATGTGGAAGCGGTCGCCGTTGCCGCAGGGCCCGGCAGTTTTACCGGTGTGCGCATTGGTGTTGCCGCCGCCAAGGGCTACGCCTGGGGCAAAGAAATTCCCTGTTATGGCGTATCCACGCTGGAAGCAATGGCCCTTTCATTGGGTGTTTACCAGGGCATCGTGGTTGGCGTGATGGATGCCCGGAGAAACCAGGTTTATACCGCCACCTTCCGGGCAGATGCCGGCAAACTGAGCCGGCTGACGGAAGACCGGGCTATTTCTCTATCAGAACTGGGAGAAGAATTAAAAAATCTGTCAGACCCCATTTTTCTTGTTGGCGATGGTAGCATTTTGTGTTATAATACATTGCAGGAGCAAGTAAACGGTCTTGTTTTGCCTCCGGAACACCGGATGCACCAGCGGGCCGCCGGGGTTGCCCTTGCCGCAGAAGAAAAACACCTCCGGGGAGAACCCTGCGACGGTGCCACCCTCACCCCTAATTATCTTCGTCTATCACAGGCCGAACGAGAACGGCTGGAAAAAGAACAGAAATAAAGGAGCATCACTATGGCAAACGTACATGTTTTGAACCACCCTCTGATTCAGCACAAACTCTCCATTATGCGCGATAAGAACACCGGCACCAATCAGTTCCGTGAACTGGTAGGCGAAATTGCCGCCCTGATGTGCTATGAAGCCACCCGCAATCTGCCTACAAAAGAAGTGGAAGTAGAAACCCCTGTGGCTACCGCCAAAGTGCATGTTTTGGCCGGCAAAAAACTGGCCATCATCCCCATTCTCCGAGCCGGTCTGGGCATGGTAGACTCTATGGTTACTTTGATTCCTTCCGCTAAAATTGGTCACATCGGCCTGTACCGGGATCCCGTAACTCACCTGCCTGTAGAATACTACTGCAAACTGCCCGAAGATATTGAACAGCGCGTTGTTTTCGTGGTTGACCCCATGCTGGCCACCGGTGGCAGCGCCATCGCCGCCATTGATTTTTTGAAAAAGCGTGGCTGCAAAAACATCATTATGATGAACATCATCGGCTGCCCCGAAGGCGTCGCCGCCGTTCAGGAGGCCCACCCCGATGTGGAACTGTACCTGGCTTCTGTTGACGAAAAGCTGAACGAGAACAAGTATATCGTTCCCGGTCTTGGCGATGCAGGAGACCGCATTTTTGGCACCAAGTAACCCAGAGTACACTATAGGCCCAAACCGGCAAAACAGGATTTGGCGGTTTGGGCCTTTTGTTTGTCTTTGGGCCTCTATTGCCCTCTGGCTGTGCGCCTATCGCACACTGGCTCTTTCGAAATAAAAGGGTTTGAGCAAACGCTCAAACCCTTTTTGTTATTTATTTTGTTCCAGGTAGATGAGCAGCACAGCAATGTCTGCCGGGCTCACACCGGAAATACGGCCTGCCTGTCCAATGGACCGGGGGCGGATTTCCTGCAATTTCTGTCTTGCTTCCAGCCGCAGACCGCCGATGGCCTCGTAATCAAGGTCTTCCGGCAGCGCCCGGGCTTCTTCTTTTTGGAAATCGCTGACCTGTTTTTCCTGTCGGGCCAGGTAGCCTGCATATTTTAACTGGATTTGCACCTGGTTGGTAACAGCAAAAGGAAGGTTGGGCCGTTCCTTATCAAAGGGTGCCAAATCTTCGTAGGTCACCTGGGGGCGGCGCAAAAGGTCTGCCAGGCGGGCGGAACTTGCCACAGGGGCAGACTCCCGCATTTGTAGCATTTCATTCAATGCTTCCGATGCCGGCACGCCCTTTCCTTCCAGCCGGGCAATTTCCCGGTCAACCTGGGCGTACTTTTCTTCCACCGCATCCATTCGTTCCCGGCTCACAAGGCCCAGTTGATAGCCAATATGGGTCAGCCGTTTATCTGCATTGTCCTGCCGGTGCAGCAGCCGGTACTCACTGCGGCTGGTCATAATCCGGTAGGGCTCTTCCGTTCCTTTGGTAACCAAATCGTCAATAAGGGTGCCGATATAGCCCGTATCCCGGGTTAAAATCAGCGGCGGCTCTGCCTTTAATTTCAGCGCCGCATTTGCGCCCGCCACAAAGCCCTGCACCGCCGCTTCCTCATAGCCGGAAGAGCCGTTAAACTGGCCTGCGCCGTATAAACCGCTGACTTTTTTATGCTCCAAAGTGGGGTATAGTTCCCGGGGGTCTACGCACTCATATTCAATGGCATAGGCCGGGCGCATCATTTCCGCATTTTCTAAACCGGGGATGGTGCGAAGCATTTTAAGCTGCACGTCTTCCGGCAAAGAAGAGGAAAAGCCCTGAATATACATTTCCTCTGTGTCAAGGCCGCAGGGCTCAATGAACAGTTGATGGCGCTGCTTATCCGCAAAACGGACAATCTTTGTTTCAATACTGGGGCAGTACCGGGGGCCTACGCCGGAAATGGTGCCATCGTACATAGGACTGCGATGCAAATTCTCCCGTATGATTTGGTGGGTTTCGGGATTGGTATAGGTCAGATAGCAAACTGCCTGGTTATACAGCCCGCCCTCTGTGCAGAAGGAGAAAGGCTCCGGGTTTTCATCGCCGGGCTGCAGTTCCATTTTGGAAAAGTCGATACTCCGGCGGTTCACTCTGGGGGGTGTGCCGGTTTTGAAACGGCGAAGGGTCAGCCCCAACTGCCGCAAATTATCTGCAAGGCCTAAAGAGGCATGCATGCCGTCGGGGCCGGAGGCCTCCACCGATTCGCCGGTAATGACCGTGCTGTCCAAATAGGTGCCGGTGGCTATAATCACCGCTTTTGCCTGGTAGATAGCACCCAGCCGGGTCTGCACCCCGGTCACCTTGCCATCTTCCGTCAGCACCCGGGTAATCATCGCCTGCTTCAGTTCCAAATTCTCCTGGGTCTCCAGGATATGCTTCATATAGGCCTGGTAATGCCGCCGGTCTGCCTGGGCCCGCAGAGAATGGACCGCAGGTCCTTTGCCCCGGTTGAGCATTCTGTACTGAATGCAGGCCGCATCTGCCGCCAGGGCCATTTGGCCGCCCAGGGCATCCAATTCTCTTACCAGGTGGCCCTTGCCTGTGCCGCCAATGGCCGGATTGCAAGGCAAGTTGCCCACCGCATCCAAATTAATGGTAAAAAGAATGGTTTTTACACCCATCCGGGCGGTGGCTAAGGCCGCCTCAATACCGGCATGGCCCGCACCTACAACCGCAACATCACAGGCTCCTGCCTGATAGGTCGTCATTTTGTTTCCTCCGTAGATTCGCTAATGGGGTGAGTCACTACTTCGCACCGGTTAATGGGCGTGCCCAACGCGTGGAACTTTTCTTCATAGCCGGTCATAATGCCCACAATGCCGTTTTCGTGTAAATTCCGGGTCACATTTCGGGGGGGCAGACCCACCAGTTCCATTTCTTCCAAAGAAAACTCGAAAAGGGGACTGTTATCGGTCTTGAAGTGGATTTCGCCGCCGTCCTTCAGCACCCGGGAGTAGAGCCGCAGGAAGGTGCGGAAGGTGAGCCGCCGCTTGGCATTTTTGCTTCTGGGCCAGGGGTCCGGGAAGTTGATAAAAATCCGGTCAATTTCCCCAAATGCAAAACAGCCTTCCATAAGGGCAACGTCCATATCCACGAAGAACACATTTTTAAGGTCCATCCCTTTGGCCTTTTCCATCGCCATCACCATAGCCTCCCGGCAGCGCTCAATGGCAATCATCAGCACATCCGGGTTTGCCTGGGCGGTTTCTACGGTGAACTTGCCCTTGCCGCAGCCAACTTCCACCCAAAGGTCGGTACAGTCCGGCTTCAGGGAACGCCAGTTGCCCTGCAGGGCGGCAGGATCTGCAATCTGCCAGGGGCTGCAAGCAGCAAGGCGGGGCTCTAAATTGTTCTTTCTACGCATTCTCATACTCTTTCCTCCGGGAAACGCAATTTTCTTTCGGTATTATAGCATAAACAGGGAAGTTCGTCAATTTGTGGAGAAAATGTAGTTCCATTTGTGTTTGTAAGTGCCGGAATGATGTGTGACACCTGCAGTGATAAGTGATGTCGCTTCGCTGTGATAAGTGATGCGATGCGTTCTTACATGAGCCGAAGGCGTGCATCACAGACGCAGTCTGCACCACGCACGCAGTGCGCATCACGTTCCAAAGGAACGCATCACGCAAAAAGAGCCACCCGGGTGGGTGGCCTTTTTGTTGGTGGACACGAAGGGGATCGAACCCTCGACCTTACGGATGCGAACCGTACGCTCTCCCAGCTGAGCTACGCGCCCTTATGGGAAAATTATACCACCCCGGCTTCGTTTGTCAAGAACATTTCTTTTTTGTAAAAAACCTGCTATTTGGGCTTTTAGGCTTGCTTTTTCCCTCCTTTGTGCTATGATGACCCCAGATAAACTTCCCCAAAAACAACCGTCGAAAGGACTGTTTTTCTATGGAACATATTGTGAAAACCCAAAACGGCTATGACCTTTTCAGCCCCCGGGGCGGCGTATGCCTTTCCCTGACGGAAGAGGGCGGCCGGCTTTTTTATGCTTTGACGGAAAACGGCCGTGAGAAATTCGGAAAATCCCGCCTTGGCATTACCATTGGCAAAACGGAAGATACCGGCGTTGACTACTCTATCCGCAACCGGCTGGGCACTGTGACCAAAGAGGAAATCACAGGCCGGGAATTCACCGTTTACGGCCGCCAGGAAAAGCGGGTGGAAAATTCCATTTGCTATACGGTGACTGTAGAAAATGAAACTTGCCCCTATACCCTGGAAATGAAAGTCTTTGACGATGGCGCGGCCTTGCGCTATCTTTTCCCGGAACAGGCCGGCTGCTATGTGATGGGCGAGCATACAGAATTTGCCCTGGAAGAGGGCAGCAAGGTGTATGCTTCCTTTGGCTGCCGTCACCCCCTTTGCAACACCGCCCTGAACGGTCACGATGCCCTGTGCTATGAATGTACCTACGAAGAATACGACCCCAAGGAAACATTCGCCCCAGGAGAGTATGCGTACCTGCGGGACCGCCACGATTTGGCCAAAAACGAAGAATTTTACAACTATGTCCTTCTGCCGATGGCCGTTAAGTTTTATGACGGCAGTTTTGGCGCGCTGATGGAATCGGATGTGCTGAATTACTCCGGTGTTTCCCTGCGGCCCTACGGCAATTACCGCTTTGGGCTGAATACCTGGGCAGGTGTCCATCAGTTCCACACCTTCTGTGTGAAAGAAAAGGTCACCACACCCTGGCGTATCCTGGCTTTGGGTAAGGATCTGAACGAACTGTATAACAACAGTATCATCCATGCAGTGGTGAAGCAGGCAGATAAGGATTTCTCCTTTGTAAAGCCTGGCCGCAGTGCCTGGCACTGGCATGTGGAAGTTCTGCGTACTATTGATCGCAGCTATCAGATGATGGTTGACTACACACTGGCTGCCGCAAAAATGGGATATGAGTACAACACCGTAGACGGCGGCTGGGACAGATGGCTGGTTGCAGAAGAAGACGGAAAGGAACTCACCGTTGCCGACTCCCTGAAAAAGTTGGTGGCTCTGGGCCAAAAATATGGCGTAGAGCAGTTCTGCTGGGCCGGTTACTACGGCAATCCCCCTATGCTCAATCCCGCATCCTTCGACGAAAAGGGCAATTCTCCCTTCTCTACCAAGGAAATTCTGGATATTATGGCGCAAGGCGGCGCTGTGGGCGCAAAAATTGACTTCTTCCGCTCCGAAAGCGACCTTTTCTCCGGTGTAGATTTGTATGAATGCGTTGCCGACTATTGCGCCGACAAAAAGATGATGGTGAATTTTCACGGCTGCACCAAGCCCACAGGCCTTTCTGCCAAGTATCCCAACGAAGTCTCCCGGGAAGGCATTAAGGGCATGGAGAATTTCTTCTATAACACCAACAGTTATAAAGACATTGCCTATGCTTTCTCCACGCTGACCTTTGTTCGGGGTCTGGCAGGTCACGGCGACTGGACCCCCCTGGTTCACGACGGCTTTGGCCTGGCGGCGGTGGTACTGACCGACTCTCCTTTGGCCACCATTTCCGCTTCTCCGGAAGATTTGCTCACACACCCGGCAAGGGACTTTTTGAAACAAGTTCCCGGTTCCTTTGATAAAACCGTAGTGCTGCCCAGGTCGGAATTTGGCAAGTATGTGGCTATGGCAAAGGAAAAAGACGGCAGTTACTATGTGGGCGCTATGAATGCAGAAGGCAAGACGGTCCACCACAGCCTGAAACTTTCCGACTTCCTGGGGGAAGGCATCTACCGTATGGAACTGTGGTACGACTCCCCCGAGGGTCTGCGTAGCGAATACCGCATTGTGCAGGCCCACGAATGCCTGGAACTGGATGTGCCTGCCTACCGGGGCTTTGCGGCCGCCTTTAACAAACTGTTCTTTAGTTCTCACGGCGGTGAAATTACCGGACCTGTTGCCATTTCCACCGCCTGCAGGGTAGATGCCATCTACTACACCACTGACGGCACAGATCCTGCCACTTCCCAAACGCGGATGCTTTACAAAAAGCCCATTGTTTTGGAAAATTCCTGCATCCTTTGGGCGGTTGCCTACAAGGATGACAAAATCCTGCAGTCCATCCGTCACCGCTTTAACAAGATTGAAGACTAACAAAAAATGGAGTTGCAAATGCAACTCCATTTTTTATTTCTTTTTGAAGAGCCGTTTTAAGCGGGCATTGTTGGCAGAAATGTCCCCTAAGTAGTAACTGGTCAGGCATCCTGCCAATGCAAAGGCAATAGCCACAGTCCCCTCCCAGAAACTGCTTATTCTGTAACAGTCCTGCAAAATATTTGGGATAATGGAAATAAACAGGCCAAAAATCACGGAGAAAGTCAGTGTATAGGCCTTTTTCAGCAAGAAGTTCATTCCGGCCGAAATCACCGCTGCCCCCAAAATCAGGCCGATAAGGGCAGGAAGCAAAACACTTAAATCCAAGTTGGCAATGGAAGAAACATACAGCTCATACAGGCCCAAAGAGGACATAATCACGGCGCTGTCCACGCCCGGCACGATGGAAGACCCGGCAACCGCCACGCCTAAAAGAACTTTCTGGAAGAAATTGGGCTCTGTGATTTGGGGAAACAGGGCTTTATTCATACCGAAAAGCATCAGTCCTGCCAGGCCGGCAATCACCATTACAAAATAATAGATGTTCCGAAACCCTTTTTTGCGGACCTGCTTATAAAATAGGGGAATGGTGCCAAGCACCAGGCCCAGAAATGCAAATCGGGTAGGCATTTCAAAGGTTGCCAGCAGAAAATCGACCACCTTGCTGAAAAGCAGCACACCCAAGGCCATGCCCAGGCAGACAGGGAGCAGGAATTTCACATTCTTCTTAAACTGCTTAAAAAGGGTGCTCAGTGCATTTATGGTCTTTTCATAAAGGCCCATAATTACCAGCAGTACACTACCGGAAAGCCCCGGTGCGATACCGCCAATGCCCGCAATAACGCCCTTGAGAAAATGTTTGATGGTCTCCACCGGCTCACCTCCTTTCCTATATAATACCATTTCTTTCGTAATTTTCAATAGAAAAGTGCTTGACAAGGGGAGCTGGTCGTGGTATCATACATTTAACAATTAGGTTAAATGTTAAAGGAGTGATCCACTTGGCAATGCAGCATACACTAAAGGCACTGGCAGACCCCATTCGCCGGGAAATTTTGCAAAGGCTCCGGGCCGGCCGACTATCCGCCGGAGAGATCAGCAGTCACTTCCCTGTCACCGATGCTTCCATCTCCCGGCACCTTTCGGTGCTGAAAGAGGCAGATCTCATCCGGGACACCCGGGAAGGAAAATTTATCTATTACGAACTGAATACCTCCGTATTGGAGGAAATTATGCTTTGGATCAGCAGCTTGAAAGGAGCGGAGGAACTATGAAAGCATTTCTGAAAAACAACAAGGGAAAGTTACTTCTTTCCTGCCTTATTATCCTGCTTCCCATTTTGGTGGGTTTGCTTTTGTGGAACAAACTGCCGGATACAATGACCACCCACTTTGGCGTTGACGGTGTGGCTGACGGCCAGGGCAGTAAGGCGATGGCTATTTTTCTGCCCGGCGGCATTTTGCTGCTGGTCCACCTTTTCGCCCTGATGCTCACAGGTTTGGATAAGAACATCCACACGCAAACAAAGAAAGCGCAGGCCATTATTTTCTGGATCATCCCCTGTTTGAATCTGTTTGTTTACGGTCTTCTCTACGGTGTGGCCCTGGGTATGGAAATGAGTGTTTTCCGGTTTCTGCCTGCCTTTTTGGGCCTTCTGCTCCTGATTATGGGCAATTATATGCCCAAGGTCAAGCAGAACAGCACCCTGGGTGTGAAGATCAGCTGGACCCTGCAAAACGAAGAAAACTGGGTAAAGACCCACCGGTTCACCGGCAAGGTTTGGTTTGCAGGCGGTCTTGTGATGATCGCCGCCACCTTCCTGCCTATGCCTTGGCAGTTTTGGGTGTTGCCTATCATTCTCATTATCACGATGTCGCTGCCCTTTATTTGTTCGTATAGAATTTACAAGGCCCACAAGGCAGCCGGTATTGCATATGCCCCTCTGGACAGCAAGGCCTACAAAACCGGCAAGATCATTTCTCTCATTGTAGTGCCTCTGATCTTGGTTGGCGTTGCGGTGCTGATGTTCACCGGGGATGTGGATTGCACCTTTGGAGAAACTTCTTTTACTGTGGACAGCATCTACTATGATGCCGTCACCGTTGCTTACAAAGATATCACCTCTGTAGAATACGCAGAGGATATGGCTATTGGCTCCCGCACCTTCGGCTTTGCATCCGCAAAGCTCTCTTTGGGCAATTTCCAAAATGAGGAATTGGGCAGCCACACCCGCTATACCTACAACGGCTGTAAGAACTGCGTTGTAATTCGGGTAAAGGAAAAGATTTTGGTCATCAACGCCAAGACCCCGGAAGCCACCCGAGAAATTTACAACACACTTTTGGGAAAGACAAAATAAAAGGAGGGGAATTTCCCTCCTTTTTCATAATTTTTGCTGGCAACAACGCTCGTCCGCGTTGCAATTATCATTCAATTCCCGTACGGACAAAAAGAAAAACCACCTCGAATGAGGTGGTTTTCTTTTTGGTGACCCGTACGGGAATCGAACCCATGTTACCGCCGTGAAAGGGCGGTGTCTTAACCGCTTGACCAACGGGCCTG
>RHMF01000343.1_pt1 | contig 19555 bp, 30 predicted proteins | sample 5365151 | NCBI WGS metagenome assembly RHMF01 (sample SAMN10266501, study PRJNA497801) | feces metagenome | isolation source: feces | host: Bos taurus | place: China: Prairie of Fairy Mountain | collected 2017-08-14 | reverse complement strand
CCACAGGACCTCATGGAAACTGTTATTTTTGTTATCAACCTTTAAAGGAACCTCTTCAATTAGATATGCAGAAAGCAATATCAACTATGGATAAAGTTGGTATTCTTAAACGTGCAACTATCATGGGTGGAGAATCAACAATTAGAAAAGACCTTCCTGATATTATTAGAGCTGTTAAAGCACATGTATCTGAAGATGTTTGTCTTGTCACTAATGGAATTCTTCTCGATGAAGATCGTATCAGATCATACGCTGAGGCTGGTTTAACTGAAGTTGCTATTTCTGTATCTTCAATTGAACAGTATGCTAGAAGACGTGATCAAGCTATTCTATGTAAAAAGTATATTCCTAATACAAGATTGAATATTCCTAAATGTAATGAATCTACAGGTGACAAATTAGTTGAATTGTTAAAAGCATGTTTGACTGATAATTTCTATGTAGTTGTATGTGAAGACCTTATGGGTAGATATTCTGATTTTGATTTCCAGGAAAAGATGGGAACTTCAAAAGTAAAGGATGACAATTGTAATTTTTATGACTATATATGGAAAGACGAAAAAGGAAATAGCCATCAATTTGGTGTTTTCGGTAATTATACGGGATACGATGCTACCGATATTATTATTACTCCAGTAGGCAATTTCTGTAAATGGGAACAATACTGTAAGAAGATTGGTAATAGTTCATTGAATAAGATGTATAGTTCTGCAGATTATGAGGAATTGGATATAGATGCACTCAAAGACTTCATCGACTCAAAGCCTATTCATTGATTATGGCTCTGGTTATAACCCTAAAAAAGGTTATAAAACATGTGATTTTACTACAAATCCATGTTTAGATTATAATGTGATTGATTACAAAATCTATAACAAAGATGGAGAATTACCACACAAATCAGTATCTATTTTTAGATTGAGAAATGTAATTCATCACATTCCAAATCTCCAAAAGTTGTTTGAAAATCTAAAGAACTATCTAAGGGATGATGGAGTAATTGAAATTATAGATGTGAATGAGGAACATTATAAACAAAATTTATGTTTGGATAACTTATGGTATAGATACGTTAACAAACGAAATGATATATGGATTTCTCAAAACTATCGAGATTATGCAAAAGTAGCATCAAAAATGTTCAAAATTCTCCATAATTTTAAGGAAAATGAAAAGGAATGCATAGTGTTAACAAAAAGTTAACATATTGTTCGTAAAATGTTCGTAAAAAGCGTCTCCCAGGGCGCTTTTTTTGGTATTGTAAACATTATTTTACATATTTTAGGGTTGACAGGTGGTTCCAAAATACTTATATTATACATGTAAAAATTAAAAGAGGTTTAAACATGAAAATTCGTGAACTTTTCGCTAAGATTTCTTCTACTGCTGGCACTGCTGAAAAGTCTGCCATTATGAATGACAATATCAATGATACTATTAAGCAGATTTACGAAGACACTTACAACAAGGACCGTAATTACGGCGTTAAGAAGTTTGAAATGCCCACTAAGGGCGGTTGGGATACGATTGATCAGAACTACAAGAAATTCCACAACATGCTTGAAAAGTTGAATGCTCGTGCAGTGACTGGCAATGACGCTATCGCTCTCGTTGAAAAGACTATTGGCGGTTTTGTCAAAGCTGACCATGAAATTTTGAAGGCAATTCTTCAGCGTAAGTTGACGATTGGTCTTTCTAAGGCTTCTTTTGACAAGTTAATCGGTGAGGAAGCCACTGCAGAATTTACTGTCACTCTCGCTCATCTTCTTGACAAAGTAAAGAACGTAAATCCGATTGATGGAACGTTCTTCGCTTCTCGTAAGTGTGATGGTTGCCGTTGCGTTGCAATGGTTAAGAAGACTTCTAAGAATGTTAAAATTGATTTTATTTCTCGTCAGGGAAAGCCGTTTACCACTCTCGACAATGTAAAGGAAGGTGTGGAATGGCTTGTTCGTAATCTTCCGACTGGTTCTTATGTTTTCGATGGTGAACTTTGCATTGTTGACGAAAATGGTGATGAGCACTTCGATTGGATCATGAAGGAAATTAAGAAGAAGAATTGGACTATTGAAAATCCGTGCTATCAGATTTTTGACTTTGTGACTTTGAAGGAATTCGAAATGAAGACAAAGTCTGCTATCTTCTCTGAACGTTATAAGGAAATGCAGAAGATGTTTAAGGGCAACAAGTTCACTACTATCAAGTTGCTCGAACAGGAACGCATTACTTCTCAGGAAGATTTCGACCGTTGGTCTCAGTATGTGGAAGATGGTGATTGGGAAGGTTTCATGCTTCGTAAGGACGTTGAATTTGAAGTTGGTCGCACTAAGAACCTTTTGAAGGTTAAGAAGTTCTTCGATGACGAATATGTTGTGAAGGATATTGAAATTGCTGAAATGACTACTTCTGAACCTGGTAAGGGCAATGTGAAGTTCACTGGTGTTAAGTCTCTTATCATTGAACATAAGGGAAATGATGTGAATGTTGGTAGCGGTCTTTCTCGCGAACAGCGAATTGAATGGATGAAGAAGCCGTCCAAGATTATCGGTAAGACTATCACGGTGAAGTATTTTGAAGAAACGAAGAATAAGGCAGGTGAATATAGCCTCCGCTTCCCGACTCTCAAGTTTGTTTATAACAAAGGAAGGGATTGTTAATGCCTATAAATAAAACATTTGAAGATGTTCTAAAAAACGATATTGAAAAGAAGATTGAATTTTATGAACAGCAGCGACTTGAGTATCTTCAAGTCCAAGTTCATAAAATCATGGAACACTTAAAAACAATTTAACAAAGGAAACTAAAACATGGCAACTTTCAAGAAAACTGTCTACATTCCTGTTCAGATTGAAACGGCAACTGAAATTACTGATTCTCAGGCCAAGAAGATTGCGAATGCTATTGTCGACCAGGTTAATGATGGCTTTTTTAACACAGACAACGTTTATGACGAATCAAGTGAAGTCACTGGCGATTATGATACGCTCGTCAATTTTAAGCTTAAGCGTTCTACAGATGGTTCTGAATTTGTAGCACGAGCATAAGGAGATTGAACATGGGTTCTTGCGATATTCCAGTAAAAGATCATCAATATGATTTTGCATGTAGTCATCAAAAGTATCTTTTGTCAAGAGCCCAACATGCTAATTGGGACTTTGTATGTGAATACTTTGACTACCTTGAAGGCTATGCATTTCTTCAGAAAAAGCTACGCCGTGCTTTGACTCTTGAAGAACAGACAAAAATCAGAAAAGAGATTGAAGAATACCGCAAAGAATGGCGTCGTCTCTATCCTTGGGATAAGATGCGAAATCAAGTCTGTCTCACAGAAGTTCAAATGTTTAGATACAAAGGCGGCCGCCACTGCCCACATTAAGGAGAATTAAAATGAAAGAACCTTATTTGACAAATTTCTATAAGTCTGATGCAATTATTATGTTTATCGCTACGATTATCATGATTGTTGCGATGTCGATTGCCAACATTTGTTATGTGTCAAGCCATTTTGAAAAGATTGAAAAGCAAAATCAGGAAATCATAGAACACTTAAAGGAGATTAAAAATGGCAATGATTATGTTTCAATTCATGGGTAGTATTTTTCTAGCGATTGCAATTACTGCCATTATTCTGTTGATTTTGTATAAGGCTTATTATATCCAAAATCCTTTTACAGTAAATGAATTGAAGATTGCAATTATTGGTGGAATTGGCTTTGGCGTTCTATGCTTTATAAATGCCAATACAGTCAATAATCAAATAAGCTTTTATGAAAAGAAGTTGATGGACACAACTGATAAAAAAATAAGATATTCAATGCAGTGCAAGATAGCAAATTATGAAGATCTTGATGAATGTCCAATGTATTATGAAATTACAGTGAAGGAAAAAGAATATAAGCATAAACTTGCTGAATTGATGAAGGAAAAATATAGCAAATGAAGAAATTTTTAATTCTAGCAATGACTTTGTTTATGATTGGGTGCACAGTTGTAGAAACGACTGAACCTGATTATTATGAAGAAACTCGATGCAATTATCATTTTGAAAATGACTGTGGCGAGCAATTCATTATAAAAGAAGAAATTATGACTGCAGAAAAGCAGTATTATTACGAACACTATTACGATAGAGACGTTTGTGGTTTGTATAAGCTTACTTATCGTGATGGTTGTCATGGATTTGTCACTTACTATTAAAGGAAAATTTAAATGAGCAAAATTCAAAACAAGTTAATTAAGTCTACCAATTCAGTAATGAACTGGATTTTTGGAAACAAGCCAGATGAACAGTATGACTATGAAAATGCTGTTTATCGTATTCAGATGAATGAAGCACATGCTGAAGATTTGGAAATCAAGGAAAAGTTTGAAAAGGACCATCCTGTTGATGCAGTAGAGTCACTTGAAACAGTAAATAAATTGATTGCAAAGAAGAAGGGAAAGCCTCTTACTGCACTTGAAGAACTCAAATTTGTAAAGCCTAATCGACATGTTGGCGAAGATATTTTCTCTCATCCATTTACTGGTTCTTACGAACATAAGGACGAAAATGGAAATTGGGTACCTGGTCCAGCACTTGGGCATGGATATGAAGGCGGATATGAATGTAGTTTTGACGTTGATTCCTTCTTCAGAAAGTTTAAAAATAAAGTATTTGGATAATGAGTCTAAAACATTACGATCATAGAAAACCTCACCTTACATCCGCTTTCGAGTTATTGGAAGCGGATTTTGAAATGCAGGAAGAGTGGGAATATCAGCATTATTACAGATTTTGGCATGATGACCCAGAATATAATGATGACCCATCTAGTTATTATGCGTATGAATTGCAAAATGATAATATTGCCGAAGATTTGTTAGGTGAATTATATCCTTTGTATATAGAATTAAAGGAATCATTTTGTGATGAAAGTAGATTTGGTATTTCTTATGATTTTAATAAAAGAATAAATTTTAGAGATTACAAATTCTCTGAGCCATTGTCTATTAGCTATGGTTTTGAATATGCTAATGCTCCATGTAAAAAGTTTTTTGTCAATTATAGTGATTTAGAATATAAAATTTATAAAAATAGTGAATTATTATGTATGGACGCTGCTTCAATAGTAGTTGGAAAATATGTATTAAATCCTAGTTCTAGTTATGAAGTAAAATATAAAGAATTTGATAATAAAGATGAAGTAATAGAATTTGTTAACACGTGGATGCGTAGTCATGCTATAGCATTACAAAAGGCTAAACTTAAAATAATAGGTATGCAAGATGACGATGATTAACTTTGGAAATAGAGCACATTGGAATATGTTTACAGCCGATAAGAAAGAACTTATCGATGTGTATAACAATATTGTTGAAAGATTTAATTTAAATGAAGAAAATTATTTCATGAAACCTGATGCAGAATTTAGAATTTCTGTTGGTGAAGATGGTGCAATTCTTCTTTGGTATTATCCAAAAGATATTGAAGAAGAAAATAGAAATTCTGCTAAGACTTGTTTTCAATACAAAATTGATTTGTATAAAGATAATGCCATACCACATCCAAGATTTATGATTCATTTTGATGAACCTGCTTTTTATGATGCTGATAGCACTGCTGAATTTGGAAAGACAATTGTTGTTAAAAATAAAAAGTTGATTATGACAATTACTCAGAGAATGAGTGTTTATGATAATGCAGATGATGCATTTAAGGCTTTTATAGATTGGCATGATAAAGTAAGAAAAGATGCACTTAAAGCAAGGATTGAAGCAATATGATTTATTCTCCAATAAAAGCTAACACACTAAGTATTGGTGAATATGATGTTTATGAAAAATTCCGTAGTGATTTAATTGATATAACAAGTATATTTCCTGATATTTTAATTTCTCATCATGCAACGAACCGTGCTGATATTAATTATAAAAATGTGCTCTATTTGATTGAAATGAAATTTTTTAATATTGGTGAAAAACCTTGGTATGAAATCAATGAATATAAGCCAACAAAAATTTCAAATGATTATGACTCATTAAGAAGAGCTTATTGGACTAGTGTAAGTGATGATATTGATAATGAATATAAAATGCATCCAATAGTTATTAACGAAAAAAGATTTTGGAGTGTTGATTGCGCATATCAAAAAACATTAAATTCATTTGACGAAATTAAAAATGATGTTCAAACTTGGATAACTGAAATAAACAAGAAAATTTTAAAAGCAAGGATTGAAGCAATATGAATAGTTTAGATTCTGCAATTGTTGATTATATGAAATCACAAAATAAAGGTAGTCAAAATACTTTAGCGTTTCATTTATTTAATGCATTTGATGAATTGATTGACAAAAATAAAGGTGAACAAGTTTTGGTTGACACATTTGGTTGCATTAGTGATTTAATTACTATTCGTTATCCAAGATTGCAATATGATTTTATTGTTTCCTTTGATAGAGCTTATAGTTCTTTCAGAGTAGATTATGAAACTCCAATTTATGATAAGAATGCAGATAGTATTAGTTATGTAATGGACCATAGACAAAAACGTGCATTTTTAGCAAAACGTGTAGAAGCTATTTTTGATAAGTATCAGGAATATAAAAGAGAAATTGCTAAAGTTGAAAAATTGATTGCAATTAAATCTATTGGTAAAAAAGAACCTGATTATTATAGTGATTATATGACTTGGATGAACTAAGGAGATATTATGCTAATAGAAGAATTTTTAGGTCATTGTAAAAGTTTGTATCATAGACTAAATGCAATTTATAAAGATATTCCAGGAATATCTGTAGTTGTTGGTAATAGTCAAAATTCATTTTATGTAGCACATAACAAATACAGAACTTCTTATAAAATCTTTGGTGAACCTAAGTATTTTGATTGTCACAAAGATTCAATGTTGGTTAAAACATTAGATAGTCCATATTACTTTGATAAAGGTGATGGTAATGTTGGCAAACAAAAATATGGTTATTATGTAGTGCCTGTTTCTGGATGGGTTTCAATCAATTCAGAAGATGAAGTTATAGCAGATATTGCAGCATGGTTGCATAAACTAGATGGAATTGAAAAAAGATATTTAATTGAACATATTTGTAAAGAAGAAAAAGAAAATGATGAATTATACTGATAGAATGAAATTTGCTCAAGAAAAAATGATGATTATTGAGCATTTTAGAAAGCTTCAACGTGATGGTTATCATTTTAATATCATTGGCGATAATCGTGATAATGTAGTGCTTTATGATAGTAATCTTGCTGGAAAATTTTATATTAAGCCAGTTCCTATTACAAGTCCTGTAGATTTAACATCTAGAACTGTTTATGAATGTAGATTCGAAGAAGTTGAATACTCAGTTGCAACATTAAGACAAATGGCTAATGTATGGAATGATCAACTTATATTGAATAAAAATAATAGAGATCGTGATATTGTATGTAATATCAAATCTACACAGATGTTAAATCCTTGTCATTCAATTGAAGAAGTAGAAGAAGCATTCTTTAAGTATATTAATGATTTAAAAATTAAAATGAAGGTATTTCAAATTAAACAGATTGGAGCAGACGAAGATGATTACTGATATTCCTGAATTAACAGTCACTAGATTATGTGGTTATTTACTACCACCTCCACCAAGAAATCCTACACAAGCAGATATAGATTATTATAAGAATTTAAAGGCAAAAGTTATGGGAACAATAGAAGATAGAAGAAAGAAATACTTTGGAAATATGTATGACTATTTTGATTCTATAGCTAAAGCATTTCCTGAATATGATTTACGATATAGAAATATCAGTAATTATTCATTGACTGATAATTTTAATCTTAAGGTTCTTATAAACGTAAATCCAACTGATTTTGAAGTTGTTTATTCTGATTTAGATTTTAGTGAGCTATATAGTACAAAATCAGAATTACAAAAATTAGCTCAATGTTTTTCATCTTTTGCGCACATGGTTTATCCTAAAGATGAGCTAAATGGAACAGAAATTGCAATCAATAATGATTATCATATTAAAGTAGTTGAAAAGAAAATGATTAAGAAATCATTTGAAACGTTTGATGAGATTATTCCATTTATTACTAATCTTTATAAAGATTATCATAGAACAATTAAGAAAGCTAAGATTAAAGCAATTGGAGTTATAGAATGTTCATTGTAGAAACAAAACCAAATTATGATGATCCAAATTATGCTAATTATCTTTATAAAGTAGAACAAAGATTATTGCAATATTTACAAGATAATTTACCAGAATGTAAAGTTGATAGAGAAAACTGGCCTGGAATTGCAACTATCATGATTAGACATGATGCATTTATTTCTCCTGTCATGATTAGACAAAAAGTTGATGCAACTTATGAAATTGTTTATAAAGCTTATACGTATGGTCATGGTGTAGATAAAAATTTGGTTTTGAATTATAAGCCTAGTCGATTTGTTCAAAATTTGATTGGCACATCAAATGATATAATTTATTATTCATATCCACATCCTGATAAAAATGTAATGGAAAATAATAGAATTATGGGTAGGGAATTTGGCCAAAAAATCATTCCAGTTTTGAAAGAAAAGGAATATATTAAGGAAGTGACAGATCTTGACACTATCCTCCCATTTGTAAACAATTATTTACAGAACATGAAAAAAGCGCTCAAGGAAGCCCAAATTAAATCTATTTCTTGATGAAAACGGGCTATTTTGGGGCATTTTTAGCCCAGGGGACGATAAGTTGTTAGGGCCCTGTTAAAAAAGGCCCTGGAGCGCTCTCTGGAGGCCTGGTTTTGTAAACATTATTTTACAAAAATAAGGGTTTCCAAAAGGTCCATAATTACTTATATTTTACTTGTTAAAAAAAAGAGATTAAGAATTATGGCTAAGAATAAGAAAAATATCAAAGACTCTGCTAAGGAAAATGAACGTATGCGTAATGAACGAATTGCTGGCACAAATAACGGCATGACACTCCGCACTCGCTCCATTCCGAATAAGAAGAAGTATACTAGAAAGCAGAAGCACTCTAACAAGGATTTTGAATTTTAGTGCTTTCTTATACGTCTTCCAAATAAGGAATGTTTTCAAGAAATCTTTGATATGACTGCTGCGACGCTGTTTAACAAGGAGAAAAGTCAAAGCAGTCACTTTTTAAAAAATCTTGGAACATTTAGAAAATTTTACATTTTAATGGGTTGACAAACGAAAAATCAATTTGTAGATTTTATTCTAGCATTTGTTAGGCAGGAGAACAGAAACTCGTCATTTGGAAACAAATGAAAAGACCAGCACCGCTCGCATGGGATAACAAATGTTAAAATAAAATTTACGTCAAAAAGGAAAAACAAAATGAAGACTCTAATTGGTATTGATATTCAGCCTGATTTTATCACAGGCGCACTCGCAAACAAGGACGCTGAAGCAATTATTCCTGATATTGTTGAATTTATCAAGAATTGGCAAGGACCTGTTGTATTCACTCGTGACACTCACGTTGATGGAATTTATGAAAATTCGCTCGAAGGTCAGTATCTTCCTGCAGACAAGGGTCTGAAGCATTGTATTCATGGCACTGAAGGTTGGATGGTTCGACAGGACGTCGCAAACGCAGCTGGTGCAAAGGTTCAGGCTGTAATTGATAAGCCTACATTTGGATATACGGATTGGAACAATGAAGGTCTCCAGCGTATTATCGCACAGGCTGAAGAAATTGTTTTGATTGGTTTTTGCACTGAAATTTGTGTGCTCGCCAATGCTGTAATTCTCCGTGCAATGTTCCCAGATAAGCCTATTAAGGTTATCGCTAAGCTCACTGAAGGTGTGACAAAGGAAGCAAAGGAAGCCGCTCTTAAGGTTCTCGCTGCACAGGAAATCGAAGTAATTTAATAACAAAGGAAGAAAAATGAAGACTCTGACTCGTAATGTTGTAAACTGGACTAAGTCTATTCTTGAAAAGAATCATCAGACAAAGGTAGTTATTGGAATTTCTGGTGGAAAGGATAGTTCTGTAGTCGCTGCAATTTGCGCTAAAGCAATTGGTCCAGAAAATGTGATTGGCGTAATGATGCCAAATGGTGAACAGAAGGATATTGCTGATAGTCAGAGTCTAATCGCTCATCTTGGAATCAGGAGCACTACAGTCAATATTGGAAATGCATTCAATGACCTTTACAATGCGATTAATTTGGGTGTAGAACTCAGTTATGATACCAAGACTAATCTTCCTGCTCGTCTTCGTATGAGCACTTTGTATGCAGTCGCTCAGACTGTTGGTGGATTTGTTGCAAATACTTGTAATCTTAGTGAAGATACAGTTGGTTATGCAACGCTTTTTGGTGACAATGCTGGTTCGTTTGCTCCAATTAGCAAGCTCACTACAGAAGAAGTAATGGAAATTGGTGATGACCTCGGTCTTCCTTTTGAACTGGTTCATAAGGTTCCAATTGATGGTCTCCAGCCTAAGACAGATGAAGACAAACTTGGATTTACGTATCATGAAGTAAATGAACTTATCCGTAAGGGCATTAAGGGTCCTCATTTTGACAAGATTATGGATATGTATCGTAAAAACAAGTTCAAGCTGGATATTGTTCGAATTCCTTACTTTGATCCGCATCTTCCAAATGCAATTGAAACTATGATGGAGGTCTAGAATGAAAATTCCTAAGGAATATAAAGACAGATATATGTGGCCGAAGTGGTTGCGTATTCTCCAAGCAGTTTTGCTTGTCGCAAATGCTTTGTGTGTAATTGGTGCTATTGCGGTTGGTACATTTGCAGTCTCACATATTGGTAATGTTCTGTGGGTTGCATTTTTTGGTTGGTGCACATATCAGAATGTTAAGACTACAAATGAAATTAAGGCAGAATTAGCAGAAATTTACGTGGAAGATACAAGAAAGGATTAGTATGGATTTTGTCGATAAGATTTATGATTTGAAGTTGCTTGCAGATAAGTATGGTTTACTTCTGCATAAACTGAATAGCATGGAATACGTATTTACTATAAATGATGATTTGTGTAAAGACAAATTCTTTGGTTATTCATTTAATAGTGAAGGACGTCCAGTCAGACTTTGGATTCCTAAAGAATGGCATTATGATGAAACTGGATTTTTCCAAGTTAACGAATTCTTCCGTCATGACCGTGGAGAAGCCAAGAATTGGTATGATGCACTTTTAAATCAGACTTGGTTTTGGAAGTGGAAAGTGCATAAAATTGACAAGCTTCTAAATAAGACAATTAAAAATTGCTCTTTGATTAGAAAGAAGCGCAAAGAAGAAGATATTAAACTTATTGCAATTAGAGGCGACCAAGAATTTGTCGCAAAGGACTAATATGAAAAAGATTTTACTTGCATTCGCATTGATGGTTGGAGTTGCATTTGCTCATCCGCCTCATCACAAGCGGGTTCCGCCTCCACCTCCACCAAGGTATGTGTCAGCTTATACGGTTGTCACGTCAGATGGCCATATTGAATATGTTAGGCCAAGGAAGCAAACGTATGTAGTTCTTCCACAAGTACAGACAAAGATAGTTGTTTGTAATAAGGCAACGAATACATGTGATACGTTTGTAAATCCAGATTATAAGATTTATTACGATGAGCTTGTTGTAAGTACTCCAGCGGGCACTATGATTTATGACCGCGATGACTACACAGTCAACATTTCTCAAAGTCGATAAGAATTTTTGGATAAAATGTTTTTTGCAGGGTTGACAAAGATAATTTAATTACTTACATTTAGCACTGCAAAAAATCAATGAAATAATTTAATATATAAAACAAGTACATAAGATACACACAGCAATTTACCGCATTATTTGCTCAATAATAATATTGTATCTTGTTTTAGATTTTAACAACAACATAAAAAAGAATCTAGTTATATAGGAGTGAAAATTATGGCAGCAGATTTATTCGCTGAAGTTAAGAAGATTTTGGACAATGCAAAGTCCGTGACTGAAAATGGTGCAGTTGGTTATCAGACTACTGGTAAGGCACTATTGGATATGAATTTTAAGGTTTCTTCATATAGAAGCCGTCCTGAATCCGAAATTTTGGGTGATTTTATTAAGGCTCTTGCTGAAGACCCAGTTTTGGCATTGAAGTGGGCATTCTACGTCGGTGATATTCGAGAAGGATTGGGTGAACGTAGATTGTTCCGTATTTTAATCAAGTATATTTTGCAGTCCCGTAAGGACTTGATTAAGTATGTCGGTGAATTCAACCGATTTGACTCTTTGTTTGTTTTGTTTGATACTGATGCAGAATCTGATATGATTGACTTTGTCAAGAATCAGTTGTCTGCTGATATGAAGGCTTGTGCTTCCGGCCAGTCCGTATCTTTGCTTGCAAAGTGGATGCCTTCTATCAACACTTCATCTGAACAGACTAAGGCATTGGCTCGTCGTTTCATCGCAGCAATGGATGTACATGATAAGCAGTATCGTAAGATGTTGTCTAAGTTGCGTTCTAAGATTGACGTGACTGAAATCAAGATGTGTTCTGGCGATTGGGACAAGATTGACTATCAGAAGGTTCCTTCTAAGGCAAACTTGAACTATAAGGATGCATTCTTGAAGCATGACGAAGCACGTCGTCGTGAATTCTTGGGTAAGTTGGAAAAGGGTGAAGCAAAGATTAACTCTGCAGTAAACTTCCCACATGAAATCCTTTATAAGTACCGTTCTCAGAACTGGAACAACAAGGATGTAGCTCTTGAACAGATGTGGAAGGCTCTTCCAAACACTGTAGGCGATAAGCCAGTAATTGTCGTTCGCGATGGTTCTGGTTCTATGGGCTCTCGTGTTGGTGGTTCCAATGTTTCCGCATTGGATGTAGCAACTGCTCTTGCAATTTACTTTGCAGAACGTTTGCCAGCAGGTCCATACAAGGATAAGTTCATTACCTTCTCCATGCAGCCAAAGTTCGTAAACTTGGGTGGATTGAAGGACTTGAAGGATAAGATCCAGTTGGCATGGCGTGAATCTGAATGTGCTAATACTAACGTAGAAGCTGTATTCGATTTGTTGCTTGATGCCGCAAAGAATGGTCATATCGCACAGAAGGATATTCCTACTGTTTTGATTTTGTCCGATATGGAATTCGACCAGTGTGCATGTTCTAGCTCTGCTAGAGGCAATGGTTGGTGGTGTTCCGCTATGAACAAGTCCGAACAGAAGACTTTGTTTGAAAACATTGCCGCAAAGTGGAAGAGAGCAGGATATGTATTGCCAAAGTGCGTATTCTGGAATATCTGTGGCAGAACTGATACTATCCCAGTTAAGGAAAACGAAGCTGGTGTAGCACTTGTCTCAGGTTTCTCTGTGAACACTGCAAAGATGGTTATGTCTAACAAGTTAGACCCATACGAAATCTTGAAGGAAACTTTGAACGTTCCACGCTACGACGTGATCAAGTAAAATTTCTAAAAAGAAAAGATATAAATAAAGTGAACATGAGAGCTTCCATGTTCACCTTGTTTTACATACTGAAAACAAGTCTTAAACCTGAAGCAGAGATACATTATTGGTCTCAAAGGATAATTAAATTATGAGTGATTTTTCCGCAGAAATTAACAATTTTGTTGATACAGTTAACAAGGCATTTGGTCTTGCACAGATGGAATTTGGTATTCCTCAGAACATCATACGCAATGATGATGGCTCTTGGACTATCGAAATCGCTGTTGTTGGATTGACTAAGGACGACTTGAAGTTAACATCTGAAGTTGTCGACGGCAAATTGCGCTTGGTCGTAGAAAACAAGAATGCTAATAAGACAAAGGATATTCCAGAAACAAATTACAAGGATCATCGCATCAAGTTCTTCAAGAAGGCTTCTTGGACAATTTCTAGTGATTTGGACTTGGATGGCATGAAGGCAAAGGTAGAAAATGGTTTGATGACTATTACTATCCCAGTTGCTGCAAAAGCCAAACCTAACGAATATTCTATTGACTAAGCTGAAAAAGCAAATCAGGAATTTTCTTACAAGAATATGGAGTTAAATCCATATTCTTTTTTTATATTGTATAAATAAAGTAGAAACTTTAATTATACGTATAAAAGGAGAATTCAATGAATTTATTAGAAGCTAAAAAAGTAATGAGAGATAATGGTTATAAGTTAATGAAAGAAGAATGGACTTATACACCAGAAATTGAAGACAAATTGGTTGCATCTGGCGCTGCAAAATATCCAGAAGAAGTAGAAGACGATGGAGAAGAAGCTTCTTGGGATGACGATGGATTTGCAACAGACTTTAGAAAGGTCACAAAGTTCATTCGTGCAGTTGTTAAAGAAGATTTGGTTTATGACTGTCTACAGGCATGTAAGCGTTGTATGAGTGCTGAAGATGTTCGTCAGACTCTAATCAAGGCAGCAGAACAATATGTAAAGACACGTAAACGTCCAAATCAGGATGACTTCGCTGCATTAATGTTGGATCATTTCAAGAAACAACGTTTCTAATTATTTGGAAAATTTTCATATCAAAATCACAGATAATTTCTGTGATTTTTTATATTTGGGATGACAAAGTTCAAGTTATAAATAAAATACTTTCAGTCTAAACAGACTTGTGATATGAAAAAGAGTTTATACTAAAAGAGGTTTATAAAGAGGTTATATGATAATTAGAAAGCGTAATGGTTCTGAAGTCACATTTAATAAGAATAACATTATTGAATCTATTTCAAAAGCAAATGAAAAGGTAAGAATCGAAGACAGATTAACAATACAAGAAATCAAAGATATTGCTAAAGATATAGAACAAAAATGTAAAGCTTCTCCAGTTTCAATTGGATATAAAGATATTCAAAACATGGTAAAAGATGCCATAAATAAAGCTGGAAAATATGATGTGTCAGATGAATACATGGTATACACATACCAAAAAGCTCTATCAGAACGTAAAAATACGATTGATGATAGAATAATGTCATTACTCAGTGGTAATAACGAAGATATTCAACAAGAAAATGCAAACAAGAATCCTAATATAGTTTCTACAATGCGTGACTATATGGCAGGTGAAGTAAGTAAGGATATTTCACAAAGATATTTAATTCCAAGTGATATATTCCATGCTCATAAGGAAGGTTTAATTCACTTCCATGATATGGACTACTTTGCAATGCCAATTCATAACTGTTTTTCTGGAAATACTAAGTTTATTACTGATAAAGGTATTAGACAATTTAATGATTTTAAAGATGGCGATATTGTCACAGTAAAAGATAAAGATGGTATTTTAAGAAAAGCTACTGTAAGAAATTATGGTAAACAGCTTATGAATATTGTCACATTGAATTCATGTGGTAATAAAATTAAATTAAATGTCACTGGAAATCATCGTTGGGTATTAAAAGATGGAACAATTACAACAGAATTAAAAGTTGGTGATTCATTATATCAAACAATTGATTCTAGAATTGAGCCAAAAACAGATAGAGATATTGAAATGTTCTGCATTGGTTTTGCTATTGGTGATGGTTGTGATTTGAAGAAAGATGCAACTACAGTAAGACTATGTGGTGATAAAAAGAAACATAAAGAATTCTTTATTAAATCTGGATGGTCAGAACAGTCAAATGATGTAATGTATAAAAGATTTGCATTTAAACAGAATTTCTTAAATGGTAAAACTTGGAGATTCTTATCTGATACTGATAAAATTCATTTATTTAATGGATATTATGCTGCAGATGGTGCAAAAAATTCAAATAGATTAGCAACATCAGATACAAGATTGTGTGATTTTATAGAAGAATGTTCTGGATTGGCTGGATATTATATTTCATCTAAGAATGAAATTGTGCATGATACTAATTTCAAAGAAAATGCTACATTAATTCAATATCATTTTATTACATCTTTATCATCTAATAGAGCATGGAAAGTAGAAAATATTGAAAAAGGACGTAGAGGCGTATGTGAAGCATGGTGTGTTGAAGAACCTATTACACATACATTTACTTTGGAAAAAGGTATTGTCACTGGAAACTGTTGTTTGATTAACTTAGATGATATGCTACAAAATGGTACTATTATCTCAGGAACACAGATTGATAAGCCACATACATTTAGAAATGCTTGTAATATTGCTTCTCAGATTGTTGCTCAAGTTGCATCTTCTCAATATGGTGGACAAACTATTACTGCATCTCATCTATCAAAGTTCATTAACGTTGCAAGAGAATACTTTAAATCAGAATTCCCTACATTGAATGAACAACAGATTGAAGATTTAGTAAGAAAAGATATTAGAGATGGTGTACAAACTCTACAATATCAAATTCTAACATTACAGACTACAAATGGTCAGACTCCATTCGTTTCTGTTTGTTTGTATTTGAATGAAGCAGAAAATGAACAAGAAAAGGAAAACTTAGCATTAGTCATTGAAGAAATCTTAAAACAAAGAATGAAAGGTGTTAAGAACGAAAATGGTCAATTCTACGCAAATCCATTCCCTAAACTATTATACGTTTTGGAAGAAGATAATATCACACCAGATAGTAAATATTGGTATTTGACTAAATTGGCTGCAGAATGTACTACTAAGCGAATGGTTCCTGACTATATTTCAGAAAAGGTCATGAAACAATTGAAGATTAGTAAGAAAGGTGAAGAAGGTGATTGCTATCCATGTATGGGTTGTCGTTCATTCTTAACTGCATATAGAGATCCAAAGACAAAGAAACCTAAGTACTATGGTCGTTTCAATCAGGGTGTTGTCACTATTAATTTGCCAGATGTTGCTTTATCTGTAAAGGGTGACCTAGAAAAATTCTGGTATATTCTAGAACAGAGATTGGAATTATGTCATAGAGCATTAAGATTACGTCATGAACATTTAAGAGGTGTTAAATCAGACGTTGCTCCAATTCTATGGCAAAACGGTGCTTTTGCAAGATTAGCTAAAGGTGAAACAATTGACAAGCTACTATATAATGGATATTCAACTATTTCACTAGGATATTCTGGTCTATATGAAACTGTTAAGATCTTGATTGGTAAGTCTTTAACAGATGAAGATGGAATGGTTCTAGGTAAGAAGATCATGCAAGCATTAAATGATAAATGCCGTGATTGGAAGCAAGTAGAAAAGATTGACTATTCAGTATATGGAACACCAATTGAAAATACTACTGAAAAGTTTGCTAAGGCATTACAACGTAGATTTGGTACAATTCCAGGAATTACTGATAGAAACTATATCACTAATTCATATCACGTTCCTGTCTTTGAACATATCGATGCATTTAAGAAGATTGATATTGAAGCAGAATTGCAGAAATTGTCACCAGGTGGAGCTATTTCTTACATTGAAACTCCAAATATGGAAAACAACGTTGATGCTATCTTGTCTGTAATCAAATACATTTATGATAACATTATGTATTGTGAAATTAACACAGAATTGGATTGGTGTCATTGTTGTGGTTCTACAGGTACCATTGAAATGATTAGAAATGAAGATGGTAAGTTTATTTGGAAGTGTAAACAATGTGGAAATACAGATTTGGCTAAAATGAATGTTGTTCGTAGAGTTTGTGGTTATCTTGGAAATGCAAATTATATGGCACAAGGTAGAATGGGCGATATTCATGATAGAGTCAAACATTTATAATAAAATTGGATAATACATTAGGACAGGGGTTGACGCTCCTGTCCTTTTTTGTATATTTTAGATAAACAAAGGAATTTTATGAGATATATTAAAGGAAGAAGTAATTTAAGTTGCACTATCTTTGTGCCATGGGATTGCAATAATCATTGTAAATTCTGCACATCAAAACAAATGTATAAGCAGAGAACATGTGATATAGATGCAATTCTTGCACAAATTAAAAAAATTAACGAAAATCCTTTAATTCAAGAATATGTATTGACAGGTGGAGAACCATTAGCTGACCTAGAAAAGTGTCAAAGACTTATTGATGCTATGGAAAAGCCTGTTTATATCAATACGACATTTCCAACATTCACTGACCATCCTGGTGAAGTGCCAATGGATAAAATCAAACCAATGATTGAATTCATTAACAAAAATGAAAAGATTGGTGGATTGAATGTATCTAGACACATGCATCAGAAGTTCTATGAAGATGTTCTACCAATTGATATGTTTGCTCACTTAATTAAGAAACATATTAAATTAAATGTCGTTTTATCACAAACATTTGATATAAATGAATTTAAGACTTTCGTAGAACCTTATAGAGGTTTAGAGAATGTTTCTATTTGTATCAGAGCAGACTATAGACAAATTAACAAAAATAATTTGAAGAACAGAGATGACGTATTTGAAAAGTTAATCAATGAATACGAATATGAAATGTCTGGTGGATGTATGGTCTGTAATGATGACAGATTTTGGGATGATAAGATGTTGATTAGTTATCATAGAGGAATGGAACATTCTAGGGTAATCTATGGTAATAAGATATTTGTGAATGATATTTTAATAACAATCGATGGACAAATCTATGATGATTGGGATTTTGTGACAAATACTGATTTTGAAAGATGGGTCTTTGGTAATTTTACATTGGATGACGATGTGACAGAATATGAAAAAGATCCTGTCTATATTGATTGGCTATTAAAGAAAAACGGTGAAGACGGTATATTATGAAGTTAATTGAAATGCAAAATCATTTTTATGCGAAAGGATTTAAGCCTTTACGTATAACTGCTTGCGGTGGAGGATGTGGACAAGGTTATCCTCAATCTGGTCCAAATACAGGAAAGTCTCTTCCAGATGCACTCAGATATGTCTATCAGAAATTTAAGAAACCTAAGGAACCTCCTGTTCCACCTCTATGGCCTTATGAAGAAAAGAAGAAGCGTAAGAAAGAATTATATGGGTTCTCTGCAACAAATTCTTATACATTTGTAGCATGTGGTGGAGGATGCGGAAGTAGTGGATGGCCTCATGGATGTGGCGGAGGCTGTGGTAATATGTGGGCAAGTCCATACATGTATATGCCAAGAATTGTTGCATGTGGTGGATATGGTGGATGTGGTAGTTCATTAAATCCAGGCTGGGAAGAAATTGGAGGCGGATGTGGACGAACTTATTATAGGTATACTGGATGCGGTTCTCCAGGCTGTGGTGGTCCTACTACCAATTCATGTGGATAATGATAAAGAGTCAAAGTAATTTGGCTCTTTTTTTAATGCAGGGATTGACAATAATGTTATAAATAGGTATATTTTGGAGAATAAATAGATAGGAAGGTAAGATGGATTTAATACTTAAAACACTTGATGTTTTTATGTACTTATTGTTAATTTGTGCGATAATTACAGCTATCGGCGGATTACTAGGACTACCATTATTCTTCGTGGAGTTCAACACATTCTTCATAATAGTCGACTTTGTTGGCATTTATGTTGTGAGAGCTTTGATAAAGTTCTGTAAGAAGAAAGGAATTGTATAGGAAGGTAATTAAAAATGAAAAAGATAATTGGAATTATATTACTATTGGTTGCATTTGCTTTTACAGCAGATTACAAGCCATTTACATTCGAAAATATACCAAATGACTCT
>RHMF01000342.1_pt1 | contig 19568 bp, 27 predicted proteins | sample 5365151 | NCBI WGS metagenome assembly RHMF01 (sample SAMN10266501, study PRJNA497801) | feces metagenome | isolation source: feces | host: Bos taurus | place: China: Prairie of Fairy Mountain | collected 2017-08-14 | reverse complement strand
ATAGTAAGGTGTACTTTTAGAATTTGTTTTTAGTCTTAAACAAAAATCAAATATATCTGTATGAGAATGAACAGTTTCTGTAATTGGTATGTTATATATAAAATATTGTTTTAAAGCAATAGGAACAATACGCATAGAGGGATCTTTATGATATTCTTTATCGATCTCAAAACATCCTTTTAGTTTCAGATGTTCTTTATCAGGTGTAGAATCATCATACTCTGCTATGTAGTTATTTACATCCCTTATGATCATTTGTTTATAGAATGCCTCTTCAATTACCAAAGTAGTTTCTTTAGTTAACTGATTATTAACTTCTCTAATTGCTTCTAACTTATTCTTAGGAATCATTATTGTGATTCCGTCAGTGTTAATCTGCAAAAACTTTAAGTCCGGACATACATCTACCATGCGTTCGGCCCACATACATATAAAGCATTGTCCGCCGATTGTGGTTTTATATGTATACATTCTATCAAACATAAATGATGTTTCTTCTCCAGATTTACCATATGTTCCATTTAATAACAATTTATATCCTTCAATCAATACATTATCTCGTTGATCTTTAGGTTTATGTTTTTCATTTACACGAGCATCGATGAATTGTTCATACAATCGCATAAATTCAGGACCTAAATGCTGAGGGTATAGATTTAAAGATCTTGCTACGCTAGGATATAGTGAAGATACATCCAAATCTAATATAATTATATCATCATTAGATTTATATACACCGGGTGAAATGCAACCATGTGCACCTCCTGTACCAAAATCAAAGAATATTTCATGAAATAGTATAGATGCAGAAAATTCTTTCTTTTCTCCTTTAATGGTAGTTTCTTTAATTGTATCTAAAAACTTATTAAATTCTTTAGATTTGATGTCACACCATTTAGGAATACATTCTCCTAGATTAATATTAGGTCGAACCGTTCTTAGTTTTTTAACATAATAAGGATCTTCATTAATCGCTCTAGAATACAAATGTAACATTAAAGATTCTCCGATTCTTACATCAGGCATATTTATACAATTTACTCCAAATTTTTTTGTTAAATTTTGTCGAAGTTCAATTTTATTTTTGCCTTTATATAGAGAATAATCTGTTTTTCCAACAGTAGTCAATAAAAATTGATAAGTTGCATCTACATCATTTTTATTATATCCTAAAATTAAATCAATATCAGATTCTTTACACCATTGACTATGATGAATAGGCATTTCTTCAACATTTTTCATTCTCATCGCTATTTCAAGATCCTTCAACGAAGTAGATCTAGCAGCGTTATTATAATGCCATATTTTAAATAAATCAATTTGTTGAATAAATTTATTTTTATCGGCAATTGTTGAAAATTCTTGCTCGATTATTTCTTGAGCTTTTTTGTATAATTTTTGAGCCAACTCTTGTCCATTTAAATATCTATATTCCTCAAAATGATTTATGAAATGATGTATTACCGGATAGTCAAAACTATCATTATTGAATCCAACTTGTATTATTTTGTCTCGGCGTAAATGATTATATAATTCAACGGAATCATTTCTCCATCTAGAAATTACAAACTGGTACCATTTTTTATTAGTAGCATCAAAACCAGTATATGTAAATAGATTAGATAGAGTTTCTATATCATATACTTCTAATAACATTACCCGTACAACAACTCTTTAATTCTTTTAGAATTCTTCTTTCTAATTTTAGCTAAAGCAGCTTCTTTCATTTGTCTTATACGTTCTCCGCAAACTCCATACATATCGGCAATTACCTTAGTACTTATTTGAGGCATTCCTATACCAAACAACATTCTTAATAGATCGTGTTCTCTATCAGTTATTCCGTCTAGTATTCTATACAATTCTTCATTAACAAATACTTTATTAACTGTATCTTCTAGTTCAGGACCCTCGTCTGGAATAATATCGCATACTTGACTATTATCTTCATCACCTCCAATAAAATCATCAACTGATACTAATTTATTGGAATATTGAGCTAAAAAGTCAATTTGTTCAGAAGGTATATTAGTTATCTCTGATATTTCAATAGAACTAGGACTTCTATGATGTTCCTTTATAAACTTATCAATAGTATCAGTAATAGTATTTACTAAAAGTTGTTGAGACATTGGTAATCGAATCTCTTTGGATTGCCAATATATAGAATTAAATATGGATTGTTTAATCCACCAAATAGCATATGATAAAAAAGTTACACCTCTTTCTGTATCAAATTTATCAATTGCTTTCATTAATCCTATATTACCTGTAGATATTAAATCCATCAAAGGTATACCTCTATTCTGAAATTGTTTAGCAACCGTAATGACAAATCGTAAATTAGCATTGATTACTTTTTCTCTTGCTATCATATCTCCTTCTTGAGCACTCTTAATTAATTCATTTACCTCCGAACTCTCTAAGATTTTATACTTAGAGATGTTCTGGAGATAAGTGTTTAATAAAGAATCTGTTCGATCGGTAAATATGATTTTTTTAGTCATTTACTTCCTCTGGAACAATTTCTTCAGCTGTTGGATCTTCAGTAGGAACCATGTACTCCTTTGGAGCATTGAGTCCAATACGTACAGACAAAATAGACAAATATGCTTCCATACTCTTTAACTGAGCTACAAGCAAATCTCTATTAAGTGCATCCAGTACAGATGACTTCTCTTCATCCAACAAAAATCCGCGACACTTTGCAGTACGGTCGTTAAGTTCATTAAATTCAACTAAAAGTCTGTCAAATACTTCCTTTTCCATAATCGTTAAAAATTTTAAATTAATTAAGCCTCATCTTCAATATTGGTTTCACCTTTATCTAATGCTTTTCCTTCCATATTCAAGAAATTAAAACATTTAAGTTTAAATGCTTCAGATTTCATATTCTCAACACGAATAACTATACCTTCATGAGGTACTTTATTATTACAACTTGGAGAATTACATTCCATAAAGAAGAACTCATTGTCAGAAAGTTCCTTTATGAAATTATCACTCCAATTTTCATCATTTGTAACAGGAAGCAAATTGCATGCTACACCATAATACCATTCTGTAACTGGCCAGAGACCATTCTTACTACACCACTCTTGAACTTCCTTTGCAGAAAACTCATGAACTTTACCATCCACATTAGTTAAGGTAATACGATAAGGTCTTACCCAGAAATGTTCTCCGTGTACATAGTCATCTCCTGTAGGAGGAACACATCCATAGTCGTAATTCTTTTGAATGTAACCACCATTAGGCAAATATCCTACAATTTCGTAATAGATAGTCATGCCCTTTTGCAAATAAGGTTTAACTACTTCATGAGCATATTTCCACACATCTACTCCATAGAAACCACCATTAGCTTCTCTATTGTAATATTTATTTTTAATTACAGTACGAGAAGAATAAATGTAATCATAGATATTAAATTCTTCACCAGTTAACCACTTAGCTATCTTTTGTTTCCAATTAAGAGGCTGTTTACACAATACTCTTGCAGAAATACCAGAAGTTCCGTGAATCTTTTCGGTAATAGAGATAATATCAAAAGGTTGTATTACGTGAGGACATTTCTTAATAAGAGTTGTATCGTAATGAAATCTGAACTGGTCTTCGATAATTTTGTCGAGACCTTTGGGCTGCTTATTCTTTGTGCGTGACCCAGGTTTTCCTGGTGTTCTTGTTTCTTTTGGGACATACTTTTTATTAATCCAAAATGTTTTATTATTATGTTCTACTGAATCAAATTCAACGACGTTATTGATATTAATATCAACATTAGTTACTGAAAGTATATAATTTTCTAAAGTAACTGCAGGAACAATAAATCCTTCTGATAATTCACCACGAAGTCTAATGGCTTTTACTCGACCATTATCTTCAAACATACCAGACTGTTCTGCGTCTGCATTTAGTTCTTTATGTTTATATAAGTTAGCATACTTAAGAAAATCAGGATTCAAACAACACGCTGTAGGAAAATAAACATACCAACCAGGTTGTGAATCAATACCACAGATAATATTAAATCCATCAATTGTACAACACTTCAAACGAGTTACCTCTGGATCACTGTGTGGTTTAAAATTTTCAATCTTAACTACTTTAGCAAGATAATTAACGTTACCGTTTTTTGAAATAATCAGTTTCATTACTTAATTGTTTTAAAAAATTCACATATAAAATTAGCAAAAACTTGAGCTTGAGATTCAGAATATTCATTATTATAATAAAATTGCCATACATGAACTAATTCATGAGCAAAAGTATTAAATAATTGTTGTTCTGTTAAATTAACAATTCCAATATCCGGAACTTCCACTGTTTTAGCTATAGTAATTGTATTTGTGGCATCACAATATAAACCATACTCATTATTAGACAATTTGTCAACAATTTTTACATTTATGACAAATCCTGCGCATTCAAATTTTTCAGGTATATTCATTCTAAATCAAATCTAAAAATACGTAACTTAGGTTGAGTCGGAACTCCGTCATCAGATAAATTAAAATAAGTACATTCAGCAATATGACCTTTATATTTCTCTTCAAAATTTTCTACATATTCTGCTTTAACGTCTCTATCTCCAACAGGCATAGCTTTAAAGACAATACCGTCCTTAGTTTCGCAGATAAAAGTCATATCCTCAGAACCACGTAGTCCTAATTCATAACCTGTAACTAAAAACTCAGAAGATTTATATTTTTTAATTTTGATCATATCATTACTACGACCACCAGGTTTATATGGTTTAGTTGGATCTTTAATTACAAGTCCTTCGAAACCTTCAGATACGTAGTTATCGTGAAGTTCTTCCATATTTGACCATTTATTTATTGATACTTGTTCAAGTATTTTAACACAATCGTTACAGTCATCTAAATCAGTATTATTATAAACCATAATTCCATACTTATGATTTAGTTCATTAATAAGAAAACTGTATCGATCTTGTGCAGATGTATCAGGAACATAACAATCAAATATCCAATATTCTAACCAATCGCAATCATACACATTCTTTTCCATTCTAGCGGCACCTGAAATCTGTTGAAGACTTTTAAATCTCTTAAATATTTCTCCGTCTAGAATTACATCAGGATGTTCTTTAAAGAAGTCAAGAAGTGGCTGATATTCTCGAATGTGCACAATAGAATAATCATAATGTTCGCCACCTCTACTAGCAGTATGTATTTCACCATCTTTATAGTAAAGAAGACATCTTACACCATCAAGTTTTCGACTAGCCATCCAAGTTTTATCAAATATTTTTTGATTAGTAACTTTTTCATATTGTTTAGCTAGCATCGGTTTGACTACTCCAAATTGATTAGTTTTGACATCACCGAAAATATCATTCAATTCTTCTTCAGAATATTCATTTGGATGTTTTTCTACTTCTACATATCCTTTATCAAGAAATTTTTTAACTTCTGAATTAAATTGTAAAGTATATTGTTCTACCCAATTACGCTTTTGTTTAGTTTTGTCTACAACGATTGCAGGAGAAAGAGTATTTTTACCTTGTACTTGTCCGTAACTTCGTTGAATAATATAACCATGTTCTGGTTCATGCCATTCTTCATCACACTCCACAATAGCATATCTAAATTTACCAGTACTAGCTTTACCTAATAAATATTTAATCATTTGTTATATTAATTTTAAGTAATTCAAAAACTTCAGATTCTTTTAAATAATAGGGTATCTCTATTAATTTTATATTATTTTGTTCACAATACGATCTTACAATATTATCTCTAATCTGTTGTCTTGTAAAATCATACGGAGTTTTATGAAAATATCGAACATATTCATAATGTTGTCTACCGTTATATTCGATAAACGTGTTATGATCAGGAAGATAGAAATCAATAAATACAAATGGTTTCTTTTTTACTAAGAATGGAAATTTAACAATATATTCTTGTGTAAATTTAATATTATTATCAGTTAACCAATTGGCAACTAATATTTCTCCTTTAGAACGTTTTGCTCTTTTTCGTGCAAACTTATAAATATAAGGTTCTATAAAAGGAATAAGTTTAAGAATCCATTTTATTACTTTTGATATTCTTTTACAACTTCCCATAAATCTTCAATAGTTCTTACATAAAACTCGTTATCATTTTCGTCATAACAAGCTAAAAGTTCTCCATTTAAATCAACTCGTTCCCATAGATACCAGCTGATCCATTCTTCCCCATCCTTATTGAAATGTTCTTCTATCCAAATATTAAACCATTTCCAAGGAATATCACCAATTGGCAAATCAAATACAGGAATACCAAAATCATTCCATCGTTCTATTTCAGCTGAAAATTTTTCAGCAACTTCCATTACAGATATAAAAGTTTCTTTAATCATATTAAGGTAATTTTAAAACGTTTTTAACTGTTATTTCTTTAGGAATATTTTTAAGATATTTTAGCAAATGTTCACGCTCATCTTTAAGTCTAATAAGATCTTTTTGTATAACTACTATATTAGTTATAATACGATCTTCATTAGACTTAATTTGTTTTAGTAGTACATAAAGATTAATGAACATTAGTAGAACCAAAACCACCAGAACCACGAGCAGTATTATCCAATTCATTTACTACTTCAAATTCAACTTGTTCAACTTTATTTATAATTAACTGTGCAATTCTATCACCCTGATTAACGGTAAAGACTTTATCACCATGATTAATAAGGATAACTCCTATGTCTCCTCTATAATCCGCGTCCACACACCCAGGTGTATTCAATACAGTAACACCGTGCTTTAAAGCCAATCCGCTACGTGGTCTAACCATACCTTCATAACCAGAAGGAATTGCCATTTTTAATCCTGTAGGTATGAGAGCTCTACCTCCAGGTGCAATTTTAAGTACAGATTCATCTTTAGAAGGATGCATTAGCCAAGCATTAAATAACAAATCTTCGTTAATTAATGAGAGTTCTGCTCTCAAATCACAACCAGCCGATTCAACAGTTTCATACTTAGGTAATTCATTCAAAGTGTTTTTAATCAATTGTATTTTCATCATTTCTTTTCAGATTTAGTTTCTTCTTTTTTAATAATCTTTTCAGAAAAATCGAGAAGTTTCCAATTCTCTCGTTTATATTTTTTATGATCTTGAGTAAAATCAGAGAGATCTGATTTATTACAGAATAAAGCAAATGCGTAATCTACTATAAATTCCGCAATTTTTTCATAATTCTGTTCTTTATTAACTCCTAATTTTAGAATAACATCATCAAATTCTAAATCTGGACAATTATATTTAGCAGGTATATAATTTTTATCGTTATAATATACGCAAACTATATTATTGAACTTTCGTACCATATACTACGTAACTTTGTAATGTTTCTAATATCTTACTTAACGTACAGTCGTTTCTTTCATTATAGAAAGCAACAACTGGTTTTTTCTCACTATCTATTAATATAGCAAAAGGAGATTGTCTAGTACCCCATTCAGTTTTTAATCCGAATGCTTTTTTCCTTTCTTTTAATAAATCTTCATGATACGATTCTAATTCTATTAAAGGATAATTGTTCAATGCTTCTCTCAATCCTTCCATTAAATCTAAACTATCATCGTTGTATGCCAGTTTTATTACCATGAAATTTGTAACTAATGTCTATTAAAAAACCATCTTCTGACTTTTTATACATTTTTTGATTACTATATTGACTGTTTAAAGGACCTAATGCTTCAATATAAGGTCCTGTTTTAACATAATCAAAAAATTGAAGATCTATATCTTCAGATATATTAGAGTTTCCTGAATACCACGCTACCTTTAATTTTTTATCAGAAATTAATTTAACATTGAATGCTAATCTATTAATATATGTAGGATCAGCATCTCCTCCCATAAAACATACACAAGAAATTCCTCTATTATTAAATATAAGTTCCGATAATTTATCAAGAGTAAGTTCTTCACCTATATCTTGGGCTAAATATGAACTATGACACCCAGGACAATTGTGAGGACAATTAGATATATTTATACATAATGAAATTTCATCAGGAACTTCAGAAAAACTAACTAATGTGTCAACGTATTTTAACATAATTTTCTATAAAAAATAACATATTAGCGTAATCTTCAGAATCTTTAGTCATTTTCTTTAGAAACATTTTCTGGATATTGTTTAATTTCATCAGTCTCTGTGTTTAATATATAACAAGATCTAGTATCCAAACATTTTAATTTAGCAGTAATATATGGTTTAGTCAATTGAGTGTGACCTATGATTTGTATAACATTCGGAAGCAACTCTGTATGTAGACTTTCTCTCAAATCTGCCCATACACAACTTCCTATTGCTCCATATCCACCTCTATACCAACTGTACACATCTAATACATGCCAATAATCTCTTAACATTTTTTCAGTATCGAGTAAATCTTCACCATGTAATCCTGTTAATTCTAACCATTTTTGATAAACTCCAGCATGACTAAACAAATATTTGTCCTCTAATAGATAAACTAATTGAAAATTTTCAACATCATCCATAAATAATTGATGTATTTCATCTCGTCTTAATTTATCCATTCTACTAGCATTTCCAAATTTAAGTTCTATATAATGCATATCATGATTGCCTATTAAAAGAACTACTTTATCTGGATATTTATCCTTAAACTCTAATATTTTACAAAATTCACTTAACGCATCATCAGGAGTAATATTTTCTTCTGGATATGGATCGAGGTAGTCTCCTAAAAAGACTACCTTATCCACACTATCAATCATTTCTTTTGCTACATTCCAAAACGTACGCCCGTGAACATCGGGAACAATTAAAATTTTACTCATTTACTATATACTCGTTTTGCAGCTTCGATTTGTCGATCTTTGCTGAATGAAGAAATAGGTCTTAAATATCCAATAACTCTGGTATACCAAGTTACATTCTCGCTGTCACATTTTGGACATTTATGAATTGAAGATTTTACAATATAACCACAATCTTCACATTTACTATTTGGAATATTAAAGGTAAAATAACTAGTACCTTCTTGAACAGCAAAATCAATAAGCTTCAGATACTGTTCTTTAGATAAGTGTTCTTCAAGATTACAATGAAGGGCACTTCCACCATCAGTAAATTGATATGTCTGTTTACCGTGCAAGATGAATTTATCAAGTACAGATGTATTATCGTGTGCATTATAGAAATAACTATTATATAAGTTACGATCTTCAGGAACCCAATAACCATCTTCACGATCCCAATTATAATTCTTTACACCTAATCCTTCAGCAGGAACTACCTCACTATTAAATAAGAAAGGTCGTTTCTTATCTTGAATAGAATGAATCTTATTCTGTTCTTTAATAGTTCCTAGAATTAATTGTAAAAATTCAATATATTCAGGGTTGTTAGATACTTTAAGTCCTAAAAATTCTGCAGCTTCATTTAAACCATTAATACCAACGGTACTAAACAAATCTTTAATCTGGATATAGCCGCCATTTGAAGAAGTATACATATCTTTATCTTCCCATTCGTAAAGCATGGTTTTATAAGCAATATGATACTTATAAACTCTCTCTAGAATAGTAGTTAAATATTCATTCATATCTGCCCAAGAATCAATAGCTCTCTGTTTATTCCAATCCTTATTATTAGAATCCATTATTCTATACCAATCTTGAACAATACGATTCATATTTAATGAAATCACATTACAAGATCCAGTCTTTACACCAGTCAAACCTGAAGTAGGACTAAATGTATTTTCAGCTAATTCATTTCTCAAACGACAACAGCTTGCTAATGAATCCGCAGAATCAGATATATAAGTAAAGAATGAATGTCCCTTTGCGTACATTTCTGCACACAAATCTTTATATTCTTTATCTATAATATCTGTCCCATCGTGAACCATTGCAAATGTCTCAACAGGGAATGTTAATACTTGTTTCAATCTGACTCTGTTGAACCAATCCATAAAGAGTCTTTGAACGGTGTCAATAGCTCTCCACTCGGGCTGACTGCCATCAGGGTAATAGAATTCCCCAAACATGGATTCGAAATAAGTTTTGTCATAGTACGAAACGTTGGTAAATGGACTCTGATAGCTTCTGTTTCCAGCTGGCTGGTTAATCCCCCAGACAAATTGTTTAAACGCTTTATAAATAGAGTCTTTAAGAGTTCTTCGAATAAGTGAGTGTTCAGTGGTAACGATACAGTCGAGTTTGTTATACCATTCTGGTCCATATTCTTTAATTATATAATAGTTAAGTGCTACAAAATAACTACCTACAGCTACAGCACCTTTACACTGAGATGAAAGCAAGAATATTAGATTAGTTACTTGTCCGCTAAATGATTGAAGATCATTAGGTTCAGATGGAGTAACACCATCAATATTACCTACACCTTCCAACATAAGAGGATACAAACTTACTGCCATACAATATTGTTTAAGTACTGATGTTGAGGCTTCATCGTGAGTATAAATAATATGACTATTTAAGTCTTTTGCGTATTGAGAAGCAACTTCAGGAAACATCTTCTTCAATTGTTTCTTCATACGATAACGCTGAATTTCACGATTTTCGCGCTTTCTATCCTCACTTTCAAGAGTTGCAACATTCTTAGATACTACATTAGCGTTACCATCTGTTTCTGAAGAAGTTGCCGCATTTTCAGTACTAGTCACATAGTTATCTTGATAATTAATCTTAGCAATTAGTTCTCTATAATGAGACTGTTCTTTACGATAAGAAGAATAAGATTCTGCAACTTCATCGTAACCATAATCTTTAAGAGTTTCAATTACAATATCTTGAATTTCTTCAATAGTTATACCATCCCAGAAATGCATATCTGAAACCATATTCTCGATATATTGTCTAGTTTCATTTGGACAACAAGCATCAAAGGCTTTAGAGATTGCTTCTACGATCTTAATACTATCAAATTCTTGTAAACTTCCGTCTCTTTTTACTACTTGCATTATTGAATTATTTATTAATAACTAACGAATCTAATTAGATATTCATTATATCCTTAATTAACAAAGTTTTTTCAAACTTATTAACAATATCTCTCTTATCTTGTGTGATAAGATCTGTAAATGCATTATATACAGTAAATCCATCTACTCTATCATCAGTAGTATAATACTTAGATTTTTCATCATAGAATAAATCTTTATATACATCAATTGGGGTAGTTTCAGACATTTTGATATTACCATAACCGTTGTTAATTTTAGAATTAATACAGTTATCTACCCAATGTCCCAAATCAGCAAATATATCATCTCGTTTGAACTCCATTTCAGAGAGTCTCTTAAGAGTAACACCTATCTCTTCGGTAATAGACAAGGCATTACGTAAGAAACTATAATTGATTGCCGATTCTGGTTCTAATTCTGCAATACTGAGCATTTCTGGATTAAATACACAAAGATTAAGACATGCCATATTTAATGCACCAGTATAAAACTTTACAAGAGGTTTACGAGTATCAAGAGCATACAACATACTAATTACTCGCTTATGATTATCATATGCAAACTCATCGGGTAATACTCCCTGAATCCATACTCTATTATAAATCACATCATCAAAGTTAATTTCACCTTCCTTAGTTAATGAAATCTGATCAGCAGGTTTAGCTTGAATAATAAAGTTATCGGTAAGTTTAGAAACTCTTTCAATAAAGGGAAGCACATAAGCTTCAGTAGTAAAATACTCTTTATCTTTAATTCTTGTTGCTTTACCTTGCAACATTTGCTCCATTGTTAATTCCATATCAAATATTATTTTCGTATAAATCCTTTATAAGTTGATCTAAGTTAAATTTCTCATTAAATTGATAATGTTTAAATCTTATTTTATGCAATGCTATTGGTATAAAATCTTCTAGATCCGGAACTCTGAAAGCATCAGAAGGTCTTACTCTATAATATTTTTCCCACAAAGGTTCAAATAATTCCATCACTGGATCTAATTCTTCCTTAGTAATATAGCAAAAATATCTCTTAGAATCTAAAAATATTCCTTTAAAATTATCTAATCCTAATGGGTTAGTGTCATAATACACATTAGCTAAATACATTATAGCTTGTAACAAAGATCTTCCGAACCAAACTGAATCTACACCAACATCACGTTTAGTTTCTTGTAATATCCAGAATAATAATTTATGATGTTCATCGTAAAATCTGATAATACCGTCAGTTGTTCCTATACCTAATTGTTCTTTATTATAGGTGACATATTTGCAAACAATATTGAAAAAGTTTCCAAATGTTCTTTCAATTTCGGGTTCTTTTATTCCGGGATAAAATTCTTTTAATATTTGATACCCATTTACAGGAGTAAATTCCATTATATGTTTATTTAACTATTACGTTTCCTCATACAATTACAGTTTAATCTATTAATAAAAAATAAGGAGATAGCAAAGTCATGCTATCTCCTTAATAAATAAAATTTATACAAATTAAGCTTCGATACCGAAAGCAATCCAAGTACCATTCTTGGTATTCTTGGAAGGAGTGTATTCAGCAGTTGCTACAACAGCCTGACCCTCAACAACATCCTTAGTCTTTACCAAATCAGCCTTACCCTTATAAGCACCAGACTTATAAAGCTCTTTAAGAGCATTCTTAGCGTCAGCCTTGTTAGTATCAACAGAGCATACAGTTACACCAGTCTCACGATCAATCCACTTGTACATGGTCTTAAACTTACGCTTACCTTCCTCATTCTTAACATCCTCAATCTTATAGGGACGCTCACGAGTGTCAGCTACAGCTGATTCAACGGTAATCAAGAAACCAGAACCAGGACAGTTCTTGCTCTTCTTTGCAAGATAATCCAACATAAACTCCTTAGTGTCACGCTCAGTAATACCCTTAGTCTGCTTAGCCTTCCAGTTCTTATATGCCTGAGTTGCGTCACCACTGTAGTGGAACAAAGTTTCTTCCATCTGTGCAATTGCTGCTTCCTTAGACTCTGCTACGATTTCTACCTTCTTAAAATTCAAAATTGTTGTACTCATAATAATAAAAATTTTTAAACATTAAACATAATCATATTAACTATCTATCAATATGTATTGTATCTTCATTCATGTATTCAATTATACTACATAAAAATATAAGAAACAAGTTTATTATCTAAAATAATATTAAAAAATTTATCTCTAAAATTTTTATCTAAAAAGATAATTATAATCTAATGATTTTTTCATCATTAGCGTATTCAATTATACTACTGATGAAAAAAAATTCCAAATAATTTTTGTAAAAAATTATTAAAATTTTTTATTTAGAATGGGCAGTAACTTTCCAATAATTTTCGTAAAGTTTTTGGCATATCTTTTGGATTAATACCAAAATCTGGAAATTTCGTACTTCCATACATCAAACTTTCACAGATTGCCCCAAGAGATTTAAAAAAAGTCTCTTTTACAGGTTTTGGAAAGTCTTTGCCTACTTGAAGTAATACTTCGTAACAATTTACAGTTTTACCTTTTTTTCGTAACTCATTAGTAATATAACAAGTTAATGAAATAGCGGCTAATTTATCTGATACATCAGTATTAAGGTAGCCTAAACTAAAGTATTTTTCGTAAATTGCTAATACTTTTTCAAAGCTGGAATTTTGAAGGCTGTTCATTTAAACTATAATCTTTATAACCTATTAAATATGCTACATATCTTAATAGTGTTTTAAACTCATGAAATCCTGCTTTTAATTCGGGATATGATACAGGTCTTACTTTAGTGTAAAAATTAGGAATAGTAGATACCACAAGATAGTTAGCCTTAATCTTAGGATCTACTATTCCATAGAATTTTTCTGCACATAGTTTAAGAAGATAAATATACATAGCAAATTCACGACTATAATGGAATTTAGCTATATTATTGTCAATTTCACTAACAATTTTACCAATAGTTTTAACATCATTTACAGTAATTGTGTTAGTTTCTGTATCGATAGTATAATTATCTATTTTAGCCTTTAGTCTAATTATAAACTTTTTGCCATTAGGACATTCTGCTTCCACATCAAGTAAAATTGCCTGTTCATTTTCAGAAATAGGATCTTCTACTAACCCAGTTGGGTGTAACAAATCTTGAATAGATTTATTATTAGCCAAAGCTTCAACACAAGATTTAACTATTTCGCTAGTTTTAAAATCCAAATATATTTGTTCTTTAAGTGTAGAAATGTTAAATTCTTCTTTCTGTCTAGCTTTCCAATATGGAGTGCATTTAGTTATAACTTCGTTATAACGATCCTCAGTAATTTTCCCTTTATAATACTCTATTTTGTCCGAAGCTTTAATAACATCTTCTTTAGTTACATCACCTTCAAGAAACACAGAATACAATTCATCAGCCATTGCTCCCATTTTTGCGGTAGGTTTACCAAGATCTGGAGCTAGTTCAAATAAATCAGGTTGTAAAGTAAGTTCGTGAACTGCACTACCCATTTCTAAAGCAGGTGCGTAACCAACAGGTTTAAATCCGGCAAAGAATTTTTCAGGAGATCCATCCTGTTTAGGATTAAGAAGTCCTAAACGAGAATTACTTACATAACCACTGTATTTTTCAGAAAAATATACTTCATCTGAAATCTTCTGCAATCTCAAGGTATCTAATAAAGGTGTTAATTTAATCTCATTAAGTTTCATAATAGATTTTTAAAGTTTTTGAAATCAGTTTCTATAAATTTTAAATATGTTTCTTCAATATGTTTATATTCTAATGAATATACACGACCTATCGGACCCCAATGTTGATTATAATCTTTATTATAAAGTAAACAAGGAACTCCTGCTAAGTTCATTGCTATGAAATTAGAAACACTATCATCTATAAAAACATCTATTCGACCTTTAACAAAATCAGCTTTATTTCGAAGTTGACAAAATACTTGATAAACTGGTTTATCAGGAAAATTATTTTGTTTTAACCAATTTTTAGTCCATTTTTTGGAATTAACTCTTTTAGTACAATAAAGAGTTGGTGTAAAGTTCAAAGTATTAATTACTGGAAGTGTTTCCCAGAAATTTTTATCCTTACTTAAAATTCTTTGAACATTTTTAGTAATCTCGCAATCCTTTTTAGGTTTTCCAAATCTTTCGAGATACGTGCCCATGAATTCTGCAAGGACATCATCAATATCTAATCCTATTTTAATCATTTTTAAAATTCTTCTATATCTATAATTTCTCCAACATAACAATTTTTAGCAGAAGCAAATTCACAAAACTCATCCCAATCAGCCGGAACATCTAAATTCCAATCTCTTGTAAATTTATTTATAAATTTAGTTTCTGCGTCACATATTGATTTAGCAGATGTAGATTCAATATATAAATCATCATCTGTTAATACCGGAATTAAATATTTACTCACAATTAATTAAATAATTTAAGTTCACAATTAGGATATTCTTTTCTTAGAAATTCTAATAGGTCATAAAGTGTATCAAAATACACCTTATCATCATTTGTAGAATTATTAGCAAAAGTAAAATAAGTGTCATCCTTGCTTAAATATCCTATTGCTCTAAGATTTTCAAATACTAGTATAACTCCATTATAAAAGCTATTCTCTGTAATTACATTATCTTCTGGAAATAATAAATTAACCATATTATTTACTTATTAGTTGATAAAAATATTCTACAGGCATTACACAAACAGTTCCTCTACTAGGAGAACCATCTTTGCCTGCTTTTTTCCATACCATACAAAATGGTTTAGTTTTATCTGAGCAAGCGTCTCTAATATCAAAATAATTAGGCATGTTTTGTGTATATTTAGATTGAATATTAACTGGTAATTCACCATTCATATCAACTATATCAATTTTATCTGCGTCAGCTGCTTTATTCTGACTACGACTTGATACACAACCAGTATAACCTATTTCTTTAAGTTTATGAACAATTTCTAATTCGAAATTATTACCTTTTTTCTTTGATTTAGATGCAGTTTTACTTCTACGTACTGCGGGGTCAGCCCATATAAAAGTCATTCCATCTTTAGATTTAGCTCCGGAACCAGGTTTATTAGCTCTCGATTTAATCGAGTTAATTTCAAGTCCTGTTTTTTCAGAAGCAAGTTGTATTGTTTCAAATGTTTCTTGTGTACCGTTTTTATATGTAACAGTTACACTAGTATTAGTCTACTTTTTTGCCATTTTTTAAATATTTTAATACCTTCTTTAATTAATTCTAATGTTTTATTCCTACCATACATATAGTAATGGTCGCTTATATCTTTAGCTCCTGTTTTTCTTGGAATTAATGTTACTATTAACTCAGGATATTGTTTTCTAAGTTTATTAGTAAACCTAACTCCGGTTAAATCATTATCATATAATAATACAATATGTTCAAACCGTTGTTTTAATTCTTCTAAAACTTTTTCAGACACAAATTGAGTTTCTGAGTTAGGAGCTATTGCAGATATTCCTAAAGAATATAAACAGAGAACATCTTTCATAGACTTAGTAATTACTACTACTTTACCAGATTTAGGTAATTGTTTATATCCTTGGATAGTTTTAGTAGATACATTACCTATAAATCTAAATTCTTTTCTTTTAGGCATGTAGATTCGCCATTGTTCGATGTTTTCTTTTTTACCAAAATAATATCCGTATATCGGACTATGTTGTGCTGATTGCGCATACACATTTCCATTTAAAAATACAGTTTTACAACTATATATTTTAAATTTATTAAGGATTTCTTTAGTTATACCGAAGCTATTCCACCACTTCAATTCTGCTTCTGAGAAATCTTTAATCTCAGCCTGTATAAAGGTTTGTTTATCACCTTCAAACTTAGGCTGAGATTTGATAATTTGTTTTTTAACAGGGGCGTTATTTATATATCCAAAATCTCTTGCTATTATTTTAAGTGCTTCGTGGTAATTACAGTTAAATTTTTCCATTACTACACCTTCAAATGATAAACATTTGCCATCAGCAAAATCTTTGAAATATAAAGTGCCAGATTTTCCTCTAAAAAAACTACAAGTAACATGATTATCACTTCTAAGAGGAGACTTAAATAAACCCTTTTTAACTGGAATGCCAAGATAATGGGTCATGTAAGTCTCCTCATTATTTTTAGAGAGTAGGAATTCCTTAGTTATTTTTGGTTCAAAAGTAAAATCAAACATAAATACTAAGGAATTAGATATTTATACTACATTAAAGCAAGTCGTCTAAATCAAAAGAATTGTTATCAGCAGCGGGCTGGTCAACACTTGCGGTGTCTACCAAAGGATCGTTGGGCATCTGAGTAGGAGTAGCATTCATAAACTTATTACGCTGTGTTTCCTCATAGTCAGAGAAGAACAACTTATCACCAATATAATTATCAGAAATAAATGCCTCGCCTTCCTTGTTAATACCAACAATACGAGGAACCTCAGCTACTACTCTACCATCACGATTTCTACCAACAAGCTTGAGCTTAGTCTTAGTACCCTTAGCCTTTTCAGTGATAGTAATAAGAGCCTGCGCTATATCATCAAAACTTCTAAACTTAGAACTAGCTGCCTGCATCTTCTCGAATCCAGCAGGATTAAGAACCTGAGCAGTCTGCTTAATCATCGCCATCAATACTTCAAAATTAGATGGGAATACTACCTTACCACCATTTTTACTATCATATTCACGTCTTACATCGTCACCATCCTTAGGCGCCCAAAGAACTACATTATGATATCCATCCTCATTTTCAAACTTTACGTCAAGACATTTCCATGCCTTAGAAGGATCATTCTTAGAAACTCCTTCTCTTATTTCACAACCTTTAAACTCTACTTCGTGAATGTTCCAAGCTGACAAGGGACGACGAGAACTCTTTACTGCTGACTCTGCTGAAATACCAAAATTAAATGCCATAATGTTATTATTTTTTTATTTTTTATTCTTTGTAATAATCTAAAATATTAGTTAATCTAAAGTATATTATTAATCTCTATTAAAGCTTAAAATCAAAGTTGCTAAGCTCTTCTGTATCCAAACTAATATCACCGAGAGATTCAATGTCTAATTCATCTTCGATGTTGATAATTTCATTTGGAATTTCTGGAGTCGCGGGATTACGATCTCCAATTAGATAATAAATTCCTGCGTTGCCAGTTGGTTCCAATTTAAATACTGTACCATAACTAGACAACTTTTCATTAGCTGCACCTCTGTAACTTACAGTATTACTTTTAGTTAACTTGTTACCAGACTTGGTACCGAATGCTGAATCAGTACCGATAATAGGAACAGACTGATTACCCTTTTTGTCATACTTGATGTCTATTCGACAATCTTCACAGACTTGCAACAAATCTACAGCTCCTTGTGTAAGGATAAGTTTGTTAGAATCAAGTGTTACTAAAGGTTCAGAATTATTATCCACCTTTTTACTTGTAGACTTACTACTAGACTTAGTAGTCTTAGTAGTGTCTACTGTAATTTCTTCTTTACCAATATAGGTAATTTCACCCGTTTGTTCATTTACATCGTAATGGAAAATAATGTCAAGCTTCATATTAATCCTCCTCGTTATATTCCTTAATTCTATTAACTACATAGTTCAAGTCATTATCTACATAAATATCATCAAACAATCCCATTGGTGACTTTGCTGTACAAGTACCATCAGAATTAGTAATAAATTTATATGTAGGAGTACCTTCATCGTCTCTTTGAACTGTAGTAAACAATACATAAGTAAATAAACCTTCAAGAGTAATAACAGAATCCAACATCTTACCAAGAGTCTTCATCTTAAAATAAGGATTGATTCTATCACCAATATTCTCACTATGAGTAGATACTACAATATTTAAATCGTCTCTCATATTCATAGCAGTTTTCAATACCTGATATGCATGCTGTGCCATATCAGTAAACTTATCATAAGACTTTTCTTTAGCTCTATCCATAGCCTCAAATCCCATAATATACTGAAAATCATCAATAACTACAGTATTTATTTCGGGCATCTTTTTATCAATAACCTGCAATACCTTACCGATCTGTTCTACAGAACTAGATGAATAAAAGTTACCAGATATTTTACCATCTGCAATAGCAAAATTCTGATACTTCTTATTTGCACCCTTAATACCTGGTCTTTTACCAGTAGTAGAAACAATAAAAGTATGCTTAGGATCAAGATTACGAATAGATGTAGTTTTACCACTACCAGACTCTCCAACGATTGCTATCAATTCAGCCATTATAATACAAAATTAAAATCAGATTTAGAATTATCTAAAGTAATAGGTTGATCTTCTATATTTGTATTATCTAATAAATAATTAGGACTAGTGTACCGTTCATAATCAAATATTTCATCGGGTTTCGGAAGTTCTTTCCATATACCACAACGACCAAAGAAGTTTACTCCGACTTCTACATCGGCTTCTCCGTATCTATTTTTAAGAACAGTAATTGCTCTAAACTTATCTTGTAATATTCCAATATTATATTTATTGTATGTTGCTAATCTTTCTCTATGTGGAGAAAAGATTGATATAACTACCTCAGCATC
>RHMF01000341.1_pt1 | contig 19584 bp, 9 predicted proteins | sample 5365151 | NCBI WGS metagenome assembly RHMF01 (sample SAMN10266501, study PRJNA497801) | feces metagenome | isolation source: feces | host: Bos taurus | place: China: Prairie of Fairy Mountain | collected 2017-08-14 | reverse complement strand
CCCCGTCAATGCCATGTATGCCGAGGCCGACGGTACTCTATGGGTAGGCACCGTAGAGGGTGGTCTGAACCGTAAGGTCTTGGGGAGTGCAGGATTTTCGCATTTCACCACAGCCAATTCCGCCCTCTCGCACAACAGCGTCTCCGCCCTCGCCTCCGACGGGAAAGGAACACTCTGGATAGGCACCTGGGGCGGAGGACTGAATGTGATGAATCTCGCAGACCAGAGCCTGCGTCGCTTTGAACTGCCAGAAGAGCAGGCCAGAATCACAAACTTCATCGGTGCCCTTGCTTATGACCAACGAAACAATGGCTTATGGATTGGCAGCAATGACGGCGTTTTCTTCTATGACATTGCCTCCAGACAGCTTCAGGAACCTTTCGATGAGAGTAACCTGGTGCGTGGATGTATTGGTTCCATCATCGACAAGGACGGCATGCTATGGATGGGATGCATGCGCGGTGCCATAACCGTAGACCTCAAGTCACGCAAGGATGGTAAGTTCATCTGCCGTAACCTACCCTACCGACTTGACAATCCCGATTCCAAGATCTACGACAAGATAAGCTCTTTCTGTGAGAGCAGGGACGGCAGTCTTTGGATTGGCAGCAACGGCTACGGGTTGTATCACCGCACCGTCGATGAGGAAGGCAAGGAGCATTTCGAAGTCCTGTCGCAGGAAGACGGACTGGTAAACAACGCAGTGAAAGGTATTGTTGAGGACCGTAATGGACGACTCTGGATAACCACCCTCAACGGACTGTCGGTCTATGACCCCAACCTTAAGACCTTTACCAACTACTCTGAGTACGACGGACTTGTAAGTCAGCATTTCTACTGGAACTCGGCTATTATTTCCGAACAGGGTATTATCTATCTTGGCAGTGAGGCCGGGCTGATAGAAGTCAGCGGTGATAATGATGGAGCCAACATCAGGAGGCGCTTAGTATTTACACATCTGATTGTCGACAATCAGGATATCCTTGCTGGCAGTGAATATCTTAATGAAGACATCTCTATAGCCAAAGCCATCACCCTCAGTGAAAGCAACCGCTCTTTTTCCATTGACTTTTCTGCACTCAACTACGGCTATGAGACACAGGGCATCTTCAGTTACAGGATGAAAGGCTTTGATAATGAGTGGACACTTCTGAAACCAGGTCAGCACTCAGTCCGATACAGTGCACTGCCTGCAGGAAGCTATGTCTTTGAGGTAAAGTATGAGTCGGCAGTATCTTCTGACAGCAGTGATACTATAAGTATCGACATTATAGTAAAGCCGTACTTCTGGAAGAGCTGGTGGTTCCGTCTGTTGATGGGAATCCTCTTTGTGGTCCTCCTTATTTATATATATAAGAGGTGGGTGGCAGTGTTAAAGCGCCGTGAGGCAGAGCAGTTGCTCAACCCTATCCGTCAGGTCTTGGAGGAGTCGGAAGACCCCAGACAACTTCAGACACGCATCCGGAATATCCTCGACAATCAACAGCGTTATCGCATAAGCGTGGAGAAGAGCATTGAGGCCGACAAGGAAGAGGTGGCAAAGACTCAGAAGCCATTCATGGAACGTGTGATGGAAATCATGGAGGCGAATTACACTAACTCTGAGTTTGGAGTCCAGGAGTTCTGCGATGCTCTGGGCATGAGCCGGAGTGTTGCCAGCAAACATCTCAATTCCGAAGTGGGACTTCCCGCAGGACAGTTTATCCGTAACTACCGCCTCAACATGGCCAAGGAGATGCTCTCTGCCAAGACTGGAAACCGTAACATTACAGAGGTTGCATATGCCGTAGGTTTTAATGATCCGAAATACTTCACTCGCTGCTTCACCAAGATGTTCGGGAAGAGTCCCAGTGCAATTTAGTATTAGGGTAAACACCCTTTAGTGTTAGGGTAGAGCACCTTTAGTGTTAGGGTAGAGCACCTTTAGTGTTAGGGTAAAGGGACTTTAGTATTATGGTATCGTCAAAGCGACTGCACTTGATTTACATCATTGACACATGTCAAGAGGTGGAAATTGCACGCATAAACGGCAATAAACCGTTTTGTCCACCTAATAAATCGTTTTGTCCACCTAACATAAATGAATTTTAACTAACTTTGCGGTAAATTTTTACTAATATAATTATTTTAATAACAACTAACAAAACGAATTGCATTATGAAGGTTAGAAAATCATTCATTGCGTTTGTTGGTATGATTGGACTTATGTCGCTAATCTCATGTAGCGACGATTGGGGCAAAGTTTATCCCGAGCCAGGGACAGATGTCTACCCAACTAAAGAAGTCGTGAAGACTTATTCCTTCGAATATGATGAAGGAGTAGAGGCTCTTTCTGACTTTGTCCTTTCTGCCAAAGGCATCCACGAGGTTGTCGAAGACGAGACCTTGGGAAGCAATGTACTACATTTGGACAGTGGCTATGTTCGTGTTGCTAATCCATTTGTGGGAAGTAAAGGACTACAGAGCGGTGCTGCAATAACCATGTGGCTACGCACAGACTCTGTAACTCTTCATCCGGCTCTTTTCGCCTATGGTGAAGAAGATTTAGTAAACAACACCACCTCGGAAAGATTTTTCTTCACAGAGAATTCATGGCTGAGTTACCAAGAGCCAAAGCGTATACAAGCGCTGAATCTCGACGAGAACAATCCTACAGAAATGAAGACTGGCGCCTTCCCTACAGACGGAGAATGGCATTTTGTTGCTTTGCAACTGACCACTAGTGGATACCGTCTCTATATAGATGGTGAGAAGAAAGCTCAGCAGGATTTAGTTGCCGAGCGCACCACTTCATTCTCTTATGCCAACCTGGTAAAGTATCTTGAGACTGCACCTTATCTGTATATAGGTGCAGGTAATGATTCCATTTTGGCCGAAACATGGATTGATGACATTACTATTTATAGGAATGAAATGGACACCAAAGACTGGAACAAGAAGCGCAGTGGTGATGAAGAAGAGGAATTCGAATATGTTGTAGGCGATCCTATCAGGAACGTTGGTGCATCTGATTGCACTTCGGGTTTCTGGACAGAGTTCTCTAACTATTTCCGCATTCCTACTAATGAGACCTTAGTTCTAGAATTCACTAACCACACAAGCGGTGGAGGAAACTGGAACAACTGGAACATCTGCATATCTACAGACGCTGAGCGCAACGGTGCAGGCTATAAGGAATATGTTGTTCTCCGTTCCGACCTGTATGGCTGGGGCGACACCTATGGAACAGGCACATGGCAAAATGAAGGATATGGCGATTGGGATCAATTCCGCCTAGACATGGAAGGCGCAAATGTCAAGATTACCATATCACGCAATGAGGGCAAGACAACTGTCGACGCAGTGGCAACAGCCACCAATGGCAATATTTATCATGAATGGATAACATTCGACAGCGGAGATGCTGCCGACGTAATCCGAGCATTCCTTATTGTAGACGGTTCATATCTTGAGGGCATCACCGCCAAAACACAATCCTATATTAACATGACAGCCAAGACCGTTGGTGCTTCTGACTGCTCTTCCGGATTCTGGACAGAGTTCTCTGACTATTTCCAGATACCATCAGAGTCCACTCTCACGCTGAAGTTTGTCAACCACACTAGCGGAGGTGGAAACTGGAACAACTGGAACACTTGTGTTTGTACAGATGCCGAGCGCAATGGTGCTGGTTATAAAGAATATGTTGTTCTCCGTTCCGACCTGTATGGCTGGGGCGACACGTATGGAACAGGAACGTGGGAAAGCACCGGTTATGGCGACTGGGATCAATTCCGCAAAGACATGGAGGGCGCAAATGTTGTTCTTACTTATACCAGAAATGGCGGAAAGACCACCTTTGACGGTGTAAGTACAGCCACTAATGGTACGGTTTATCGTGAATGGATAACATTCGACAGCGGAGATGCTGCGGAAACAATCCGTGCATTCGTTCTTGTTGACGGATCATACCTTGAAATGGAGTCGGCTACGCTTTCCAATACATTATTTTAATTCATGCACTAATACAGAATCGTAATGAATAAGAATATTTTGCATAAACTATTCCTGCTCGTTGGCATGATGCTCATATCAATAGGAGCATCGGCCCAGGGCAAGGTGACTGTAACGGGTACAATCGTAGACAGTCAAGGAGAGACTATCATTGGAGCCAGTATCCTTGAGGTAGGAACAACAAACGGAACGGTTTCCGACTTTGACGGTAACTTCAAGCTTGAAGTTAAGCCAAATGCCCAACTGAGAATCAGTTATGTGGGCTACAACACACAGACCATTAGTGTAGCGGGAAAGACTAAGATTGAAGTAACACTTAAGGAAGACAGTGAGGTTATCCAAGAAGTTGTAGTTGTAGGTTATGGTGCCCAGAAAAAGGAAAGTGTGATAGGTGCCATTTCACAGGTGTCCAGCAAGGACCTTCTGCAGACACCAGCCGCAAACGTATCACAGGCATTGGCAGGTAAGGTGCCTGGTCTGGTTACTACCCAGACGGGTGGTGCACCTGGTGCCGACGATGCCAAGCTGAACATCCGTGGTCGTGCCACATTCGCCGGAGACGGCTCACCATTAGTACTTGTGGACGGTATCGAGCGTGAGTTCTCTCAGATTGCTCCTGATGATATCGAGACCATCTCTGTACTGAAAGATGCTTCTGCCACAGCCGTTTACGGTGTGCGCGGTGCAAATGGTGTACTTCTGATAACGACAAAGCGCGGTAAGGAACAGAAACCTGAGGTAAGCCTGACTGCAAACTTCCAATTTCAGTCTCCGACCCGTAAACCCAAGTATCTGAACTCATACGAAAGCGTACTATTGTTGGAAGAAGCTCTTTCCAACGATGGTCTTGCATCCCAGTATACTGCAGCAGATATAGAGATGTATCGTAAGAGCGTAAATGGAGAACTGAGCGGCATTGACGCTATGGTTTACCCCAACGTTGACTGGTATGATGAAGTGATAAAGAGTTCTGCCCCTGCTCAACGCTATAACGTCAGCGTTCGCGGTGGTACAAGAAGAATGCGCTACTATGCTTCAGGCGAATACTACAATCAGAGTTCACTGATCAAGAACCTAAGTCAGGATCAATATGACAACAGCAGCAGCCCTGGTTATCGTCGTTATGCGTTCCGTGCCAACATGGACTTCTTCATGACCAAAGACCTGACGCTGAGTGTGAACTTTGGAACACGTTTTGAGGAGCGCAAAGGCTCTAACACAGATGAAAGTTCTACGAACTACGCCATTTTCCGTTATCTAAACCACACCCCAGGATGGATCTTCCCCGTATATACCATCGCTCATAATGGTGATACCGAGATGACCCTTTACGGAGGTAACTCCATCTATCAGGACAACGTAGTTGCCGCTTTGGCCAAGGCAGGTTACTATAAGGGAACAAATACAATCAACGAGACCAACTTCATTCTTAATTATGATATGGGTTGGCTTACAGAGGGACTTAGCGTACGTGCTATGGCATCTTTCGACTACGACTCATATTATCGTAAGCTCTTTGGCGCAACATACGCCACTTACGAGTTGAATGACCGTGCAAATCCTGACAATTATTATTCATATAACAAATTCAACACCGACGGTGAACTAGGTTATTCTCAAAGCTCCAGTACCACCTATAAGCTCTATCTTGAGGCACAGGTGAATTACGCCCGTAAATTTGGTAACCATGATGTGACAGCGATGGTGCTATACAACCAAAACGATTATCACTACAACTCAGATCTACGTAAGCGTTATCAGGGAATTGTAGGTCGTGTGACATACTCATACGCAGACAAGTATTTGGCAGAGTTCAATATGGGATACAACGGCTCCGAGAATTTCGCAAAGGGCAAGCGCTTCGGTTTCTTCCCTGCTTTCTCTCTTGGTTGGCGTCTTACCCAGGAAGACTTCATGAAGGGTATTGAGTGGCTGAACAACCTTAAGATCCGTGCAAGCTATGGTCAGGTTGGTAACGACATCTATAGTGTGAATGGTGTAATCCAACGTTTCCTCTATGAGGAGAAGTGGAGTCAAATAAGCGGTGACTACTATTTCGGCAGCAGCACGAATTCCGGAGATGCCCACAACAAAGGTATTTACGAAGCCCAGTATCCAAACTATGGTGTAACATGGGAGCGTGCCCACAAATTCAATCTGGGTATCGAATTCGGTCTGTGGAACGGTCTGTTAAACGGTAACATCGACCTCTTCTACGAGAAACGTAATGACATTCTTACCACTTACCTTTCAAGACCCGAGTGGGTTGGTGTTGTTATGGCTGCAGGTAATCTTGGTGAGACTAAGAACAAGGGTCTAGAAATTGAACTGAAGCACTTCAACCGTATTGGCAAGGACTTCAACTACAACGTTGGTCTGACATTCTCACATGCAAAGAATGAGATTGTAAACATGGATGAACCTGCCATAAAGGACGCATGGCGCAAGCAGACAGGCCATGCCATCGGTCAGTACTTTGGACTGATTTCAGACGGATTCGTTACCGAGTCTGACATAGCAAGCGGTTCGCTACCCGTATCCACCTTTGGCGAGGTGAAGGCTGGCGATTTGAAGTATCGCGATATAAACAATGATGGTTTTATTGATGACCGCGATGTAACCTACATAGGCTATAGTGATATCCCAGAGAACACCTACGCACTGACACTTGGTGCCGGATGGAAGGAGTGGGGTATCAACATTATGTTCCAAGGCGTAGACCATGTGAGTCGCTATTACGACAGTGACGCCATGTTCGCCTTTGTAGACAACGGCAAAGTGAAAAATGTCCATCAGGGTCGTTGGAATCCTAATGAGAGCGAAGCATATAACCTTGCCAACGCTTCTTATCCTTTGCTCCATTATGGAAGTAACGGCAACCATAACCAACGGCAAAACTCATTCTTCATCAAGAATGGTGCTTTCATCCGTCTGAAGAATGTGGAGCTTTTCTATAATGTACCCGCAAAGTGGATCCAGAAAGTGGGCATGAGCAGCTGTCGTCTGTATATCAATGCCAACAACCTGGTGACATGGGATCATCTCGATGACCTGAATATTGACCCTGAGAGCAACGGTTCTAACCGCTATCCTATCATGAAGACTGTGAACTTTGGTCTGAATGTTGTATTCTAAACTTTAAAAAGACAAGCATTATGAATATTAATAAGCTATATACATTCGTTGCTTCGATGGCAGTTGCTTTCACAATGACTTCATGTGAAGATGCCTTTGGTGACTTCCTTAATAAGGAGCCGAGTAACGAGTTGACAGAAGAGCAGGTGTTCAGCGACTGGTCCTTGTTGCGCCAGTTCCATTGGGACACATACGCCTTCCTGAGGGAGGGACCACTACGAATAGGCAACAGCTGGCTGGATGCTGCCACCGACTTGGCAGAGACTAGCTATGGTACCGGTGGTACGCGTACCTCTTTTAATATAGGTAACTATTATGCCAGCAGCGCATCAGACGAATTGACTGGCACATGGGAGTCGCGCTACCGCGCCATTCGCAAGTGCAATATGCTCCTAGAGCGTATCGACAAGGTTCCCAAACTCTCAACGCTTTCGCAAGAGGAATATGAGACAGAGAAGGCCACTTTCAAGGCAGAAGCCCGTTTCTTCCGTGCATACTTCTATTGGGAGATGTTCCTGAGATATGGACCAGTGCCCATTGTGAAGGAGGTATTGGATCCCGATGGCGATCTTCTTTCGGGATATACCACACGTCCATCAATCAACGAATTCATCAATTTTATCCTTACAGAATTGAATGAATGTCAGAGCAACCTGCTTACTTACGAAGCCTCAACAGTTGCATCAGAATATGGTCGTGTCAATCAGCCTATCGCTGCTGCTCTTAAGAGCCGTATCCTCTTATATATGGCAAGTCCACGCTTTGCAAGTGAAAGTGGTATAACATGGACGCAGGCACGTGATGCAGCCAAGAGTTTCATCGAAACATACGGCAACTATTACTCACTTGTTACAGAAAACAACCAAGGATTGGGTGCATATAACAATGCATGGTATTTCACACCATATCAGGACAACAACAAAGAGACTATCTTTTTCCGCAATAAACTGGCCATCAGCTGGGGTGACATATCTTCGGACACTCCTGTAGGTGAAGGAGGAAGCGGCGGTCTCTGCCCTAGCCAAAATCTAGTGGACATGTATGACATGGCCGATGGCTCTGCACCCTTTGCAAACTATGACGCCACTGGTGCTCCAGTATATTCCGGAGGCAAGCCTAGCATTAACCTGGGAAGTGGCTACAGTGATGCCAATATGTGGGCCGACCGCGACCCGCGTCTTGCAGCAACTGTGCTGTATCACGGAGTAAGTTGGGGAAATGGTGTTATAAATGTTATCCAAGGCCAGCGCGACAACCCTCTTGGAAACCAGAATGCTACACCAACAGGTTATTATTTGCGTAAGTATATTCCAGCTACTATTCTGTTGAATGAGCATGCAGGTACAGCACGCCGTCTGTGGAAAATTATCGGCTATGCAGAGATTCTACTTAACTATGCCGAGGCTGAGAATGAGGTTAATGGTCCTAGTGAGACAGTATACGGTCTGCTTGACCAGATACGCCATAGAGGTGGAATCTACGGAAACGTAGCTGACCGCCAGACTTGGACCAAGGAGACAATGCGTAACTTTATACATAAGGAGCGTACCGTAGAGCTAGTCTTTGAGGAGCACCGCTGGTGGGATGTACGCCGCTGGGGTGTCGCTGTAGAGGCTCTCAGTCGTCCTATTTATGGTGTAAATGTAGCTTCCGACGGTTCCATTACCCGTAAAGTGGCACAGAACCGTGTGTTTGAAGAGAAAATGTATCTCTATCCTATCCCTGAGACTGAGGTTTGGAAGACCAGCATCGAGAATAATAAAGGCTGGTAATCTGAGATAATTGGTAACAATGATAAAAGACATAAGTAATATGAAAAATTATATTTCAACGATATTGCTGGGAGCACTGCTTGCCGTGTCGAGTACTGCCTTTGCACAGCAGCAGGTGTTGAAGGGTCGTATTGTCAACAGTGACGGAGAGCCCGTGGTAGGAGCTGTTGTCAATGTAGCCGAGCAGAGCCGCATCGCCCTAACAGACGATAACGGATTCTTCACACTGAAGAAAGTGGAGAAGAGCGATGAGATCTGCGTAAGTAGCTTAGGCTATAAGAATGCCCAAGAGAAAATAACATCCTTTGATGGTAGTTTCGTCATCACTCTAGAGAGCGATCTTGATGAATATGCCCATACTATGCCTGTACCATTTGGCAGAAAAGAGAGAAAGCTGATGACAGAAGCCACCTCGGTAGTTACTGGCGAAGAGCTTCAGAAGCATCCTGTGACAATCCTGCAGAACGCCTTTACGTCAACAGTAAACGGTATGGAGACCTACGAATGGTCATCTGAGCCAGGATGGTCTGAGACAGCAATGTATATCCGCGGTCTTCGCACTTTCAACGTAAATGCCCGTAGTCCGCTGGTTATTGTTGACAATGTGGAGCGAGACCTCTCATTCCTCGATGCATTCCCTATAGAGAACGTTACGATACTGAAAGATGCTGCTGCAACCGCAATCTATGGTATGCGTGGTGCGAATGGTGTAATCCTGGTAACCACGAAGCGTGGTGAGGCAGGAAAGACTCATGTAGACTTCACACAGGAGATAGGTTTCAACCGCCTTACCAATTACTTTGAGAACCAGAACGCCTACAATCAGGCTCTGACTCGTAATCGTGTGAAATATCTGAGCGGTGACCAGCCAATTTATTCCGATTATGACATAGAGCAATATCGTAAGCTTGTCAATGGTGAGGAGCTTGAGGGTATGGACAAGTACCGCTATTTTAACACAAACTGGGCTGAGCAGCTTTACCGTAGCAGTGCTCCTACATACCGCACCAATTTCCAAATTACAGGTGGTAACAATACAGCCCGCTATTATGTTAGTTTCTCATATCTTCGTCAGGAAGGTATGTGGAATACAGAGGGTACAGAGTACAACGATGACTATAGCACACAACATGTGCTGAATCGCTGGAATCTGCGTTCAAACATCGACATCGATGTCACAAAGTACTTGAACGTAAGTCTGGATTTGGGAGGACGTATTGACAATATCAATCAGCCAACAGAGTCTGTCTTCAACTTGACAACATTTGGTGTGGTTGAGGCCAACCCAATGGAGCCTGTATATTGTCCCGACGGGTCGTTATACGCATCAAGTACAGCCAATAACCCTATCCGCTACCTTGGTGCTTCTGGTCAAGAAAAAAATAAGCGCCGTAACCTGTACTCTACAGTGAATGTCACAGGAGATCTTAGCTCTTTACTCCCTGGTTTGAAGGCAAATGCGTTGGTCAGCTTTGATGCATACGAGACATTTGAGTCCACTCAGACTAACTCCATTAACTCCTTCAACTACGACTACACCAATACAAGTGTGACTGACCCATCGGAGTTTAAATACACTCAATATACGACATATTCGGCATTGACCAACCCTTCTGCTAACCAGCGCACATACGCCTACAACCTTAACTTCAAGGTCGGTTTAGCATATAACCATAATTTTGGGAAACATGGATTTGATGCCCAAGCTTTCATGCGAACATATCGAAATGAGGTCTCTGGAAGTGACAATTCCACAGCGCGCACCCAATCGGCTGTACGCTTTATTTCATGGAACGGTCAGCTTACCTACAATTATGACAAGCGCTATGTTGCTTCTTTCAACATCTCACGTATGGGTAATGACAACTTCTCACCAGACAACCGTTGGGACACATTCTGGGGAGCAAGTGCAGCATGGGTGGCTTCGGAAGAAGCATTCATCAAGAATCTGAAAGCATTTGACCTTCTCAAACTACGTGTATCTTACGGAAAGTCTGGTCAGGCTTACACAGGCTCGGGCCGATATCCCTATCAGAACACATTTGGTTCAGCAACAGGTTATGGCTTTGGATATAATGCAACTTGGGTAAGTGGTTACGGAGAGACAATGGCAGGTAACGCCAACAACATCTGGGAAATATCAAAAATGCTCAATGTTGGTTTCGATTTCGATTTGTTTGGAAAGAAACTATATGGATCATTCGACTATTTCAAGGAGTGGCGTTCAAACATCCTGGTTAGCCGTTCAACAGTACCTTCATTACTCGGTATATCAATGGCTCAGGACAGCTATGGTAAGGTAGAAAGCCGGGGACTTGAGGCTGTACTCGGTCATCGGAACAAGATTGGCAAGCATTTCAGTTACTTTATTGAAGGACAACTGACATGGAACACCAATAAAATCACTGAGATGGACGAAACAGAGCCTGATGTTGAGTGGCAACGCAAGACAGGACGCAGGATATACGACTACACTTCTGTAGCAAGCCTGTATGAGATACCATTCAACAATACTATAGGTGGTTGGAACCTCTATCGTTTTGAGCAGTGGGCATCAAACCCTGACCTGATAGCCACAAGCCAGCAAGATGCCATTGACCATCCTGAAAAATATCCGTATAACACCTATTCAGGAGGCAATCAGGCACTTGGAACAGCAGTGTTCAGAGATCTGAACGGCGACCGCCAAATCGACTCCAAGGATATGGAACCGGTATCATATACTCTTATCCCTGAACTGATTCCGACAATCAATGTAGGATTCGAGCTCTACGGATTTGATGCACGTGCTATCTTCAATGCTTATCTGAATCGTTCTGTATTCCTCTCTCCGTCAGTAGGTTGGAGTACTTGGGGTAACCACGGTACACAGGAGGTTCAGAATGTATGGGGATATTACACAGACGATCCCAACGATCCACGTAACGTGAATGCCGTATACCCACGTCCTTACTATGGCAGCTATGGTGCTATCGACTCAGACCGTGATACTGGAACTTACCAGAACGACATCTGGGTAAGGAACGGAAATTTCTGGTCACTACGTAACATAGAGATTGGTTACTCTCTGCCAGCAAAATGGATTGCCAAGGCAAGCATGACGAAGTGCCGTATCTACTTCAGTGCCTATAATATCAAGACATGGAGCAGCGATATTCCTGACGGACTCGATCCAGAAAAGCCAATGGGCTTCTGCTGGTGGTATCCTAAGACTCGCACTTATACATTTGGTATCAACATTGGATTCTAAACAACAAAAGAATTTTGAGATATGAAAAAGATATTAGTTAATATATCGATAGCATTGTTGGCAATGGGTGCAACAACATCCTGCAATGACTATTTGGAAAAGGAGGTAGACCTCTCCTTGTCAGAGAGTCAGGTATTTTCAAAGTATGAGAATACCCGAGGCTTCCTGGCTAACATATACACCTACCTGCCGGATGCTTTTGCCGGCTATACCGACGGACAGTTCCGTGCTGCTTCACGTGACTGTATGACTGACAATGCCACATCATTCTGGAACGTACACTACTACCACAGCATCCAAAATGACGGTTATAATGCCAAGACCCACTGGTTTGCCAATAACTATTGGACCAACGACTGGCATGCCATCCGAGCCTGCAACCAGTTTATGCGCAACGCCGACGAGGTAGTTGTCGGCAACAAAGAGACTGGCGATGATGATAACAAACTTTATACCCGTTGGATAGCAGAAGCCCGTCTTATGAGGGCAATATACCATTTCGACCTTTGCAGTTGGTTTGGCGGAATACCCATCGAGGGAGATGACGAGGAAGGCAATCCTATCATCTATGATGCCGGCAATCCTGAGTCAATGAATAATGAGAGACTCAGTGCAGCCGAAGTATACAAGTGGGTCGCCGACGAGTGTGATGCCGTAAAAGACGTGTTACCTTTCCGCTACTCTAACGAGGATGCCAACTGGGGGCGTGTAAACGGTGCCGCTGCATATGCATTGAAGAGCCGTGCACTTCTTTATAGGGCTTCCACACTGAACAATACGAGCAATGACCAGAGTTGGTGGATTGCAGCAGCAAGTGCAGCCACAGACTTCATCACGAAGAATGCTTCCAGTGCCAATCCCTACAAACTCTATTCCACCGGTGATCCGAATAACGACTATTACAACTGCTTTATCTCTACACCTCACTTGAACAATGAGTATATACTCAGTCGTTCAGAGTGGAACACCCGTGAGATAGAGCTTTTCCTCAGTCCATGTGGATTTAGTGGAACGGTAAACTCTGTAGGACGTACCAATCCAACCCAGAACCTTGTTGATTCATACGAAACGATAAACGGACTTCCCATTGATGAAGATCCATCCTACGATGAGCAGAATCCATACGCAAACCGTGATCCTCGCCTCGAACAAACAATTATCCATCATGGAACACCTTGGGGCATGGACGAAGAAGCTCGCCTTGTAGACGTAAGTTATCCTGACGGACAGGACTGGCAGGAATTGCATGGAGGTACGACAACTGGCTATTACACCAAGAAATTCCTCAACAACATGGCATTCACCAAGCCAACGACATACATTCATGCTTGTCCAATTTTCCGCTATGCTGAAATCCTGTTGAATGCGGCTGAAGCACTCAATGAGGCAGGACAGACAGAACAGGCATACCAGTATGTGAATCAGGTACGTGCCCGTGTGGGTATGCCTGCCTACAGCGGTATGACTCAGGCTAAACTTCGTGACCGTATCCGTAATGAGCGTCGAGTGGAGTTGGCCTTTGAGGATCATCGCTGGTTTGATGAGCGTCGTTGGAAGCTATTCGAGGGAAAGAGTGCTTCGTCTGAGCGCAACCTTCCCCGTTACCAGCAAGTTTACAATCTCTATGGTGTACACGTGACGCCAAATGCATCAACAGTTTACAATTATGTATCTGAGCAGAATCACCCGACACGTGTATTCAATTCACCGAAGAACTATTTATTCCCAATTCCCGACTCTGAGACAAAGATGCTTTCAAAACTCAAGCAGAATACCGGATGGGAAATGTCTGACACTAAGGAGGATACATCCTCTGAGTCAAGTGAGTAATATTTAACTTTTAATGAAGGGGCAGCCCTTTTAGGGCTTGCCCCCTTTATAATTTGTGCTGATGAAGAAACTATTTACCTTTATTTTTTTGTTTGTGTCTCTAACCTCACATGCTGCTGACAAAGTATGGTGCATGGTGACTGATGACGGTGCAAAGATAGCAATGAGCAGGATAGGATTCCTGCTTGCAAGCGACAAATCTGATGCCTTTAGCATAGTCTGCAACGACGGGCAAGTCATTTATAACGTGTCTAAAGTCCTATTTGAACAGGCAGAACCCTCTGGCATCTCGTCAGCCGTTATTGATGGGGGGCAAGAAACGAATATCATAGTGGCTTCTTCATATCTGAGGATTAAGAATGCCAAAGTAGGAACAGCGATAACCATATATGACTCCGCAGGAAGGTCGGTTATGGAATCCAGGATATCCTCTGAAGACGAAACTGTATCTATTGAGTCACTCCCGTCAGGTCTCTTTATCATAAAGGCTGACAAGGCAAGTGTCAAGTTTATCAAGAAGTAACCTTTAGATTATTTAAGTATGAAGAGATTATTTTCCATCTTATTAGTCTTGCTGACTACTTCTAACATATTGTTGGCCCAGTATGTAATAGAAATGAACAACGGTGATAAGTTTGACTGGAACAATGACCTAAACTTGGTTCAGGATGGCAAAAACGATAAATGGGCTATTTCAAGATATAACACATATTCTCCAGAATATGACATTACTAACATAAAGTCCATCACAATAAAGTCACTGGAAAGCCGATTGTCTGCCTACAAAGCACCCAACTACGCAGATGATTACAGAAATTATGCCTCTTGGGATAATCGGGCTAACTGGAACTTAGGAAATGTCCATGATCCTACGGTAATGCGTGCCGACGATGGATACTACTATATGTACCAGACAGATGCCTCATACGGAAACGAGCATGCCTACGGAGGACATTTCCACGGACGCCGTTCAAAGAACCTCGTAGACTGGGAATACCTTGGCGGTACGATGACGGAAGCGCCCAAGTGGGTGAAAGACACCCTTGACGCCAGCCGCACACGACTGGGTCTTCCAGAAATTACCAATCCCCAGTATGGCTACTGGGCTCCATGCGCTAGAAAAGTCAGGACGGGTCTCTATCGGATGTATTATTGTATTGTGGTTGATAACTACATACAAACAGGTAAGGTCAATACAAATGAAAACTTTGACAAGTCATGGACAGAACGTGCATTCATCGGCATGATGGAAACAGCCGATCCCGCATCTAACAACTGGGTAGACAAAGGCTTTGTTCTTTCTTCTATGTCTGACAAGGGTAAAAATTGGTCACGCAGTGATAATAGAAACGACAAAGGAGATCTTACGGACTGGAACGCATATTTCCGCTATAATGCCATTGACCCAACTTTCATCATCACTCCGGAGGGGGAACATTGGCTTATCTATGGATCATGGCATTGTGGTTTTGCAGCTGTACAGCTTGACCCTGAAACAGGAAAGACAATCAATGAAATGCCAGAATTCTTCACGTCTCTGGCAACATTGAACTCTGTGGTGAAGCGCGTTTATACCCGAGATGCCAATAGTCGTTGGCAAGGATCAGAAGGTCCTGAGGTCATCTACCGTAACGGCTATTACTATATGTTCTTGGCCTATGATGGATTAGCCATACCTTATAATACCCGTGTGGTACGCTCAGAAAATGTTGACGGCCCCTATTTCAGCATAGAAGGAACAAATGTCACAAATGGTGGCGACGCATACCCGATAATGACCCATCCATATAAGTTTGCCGGAGATCATGGTTGGGTAGGAATCTCCCACTGTGCCGTGTGGGAAGACGGTAATGACAACTGGTATTATGCATCACAGGGGCGATATCCAGATTTATGGAACGGAGACAAGTATTCCAATGCCATTATGCTGGGGCATGTACGAAGTATCCGCTGGACAAAAGACGGTTGGCCAGTAGTTATGCCTGAACGTTATGGCGCAGTGCCACAGGCTCCTATAACCGATGAGGATATCGTAGGCACTTGGGAGCATATTGACCTGGGATATAAATATGGTGTTATGAAAGAGTCTTCTGAAATGGTCTTCGGAACCGATCACACCATCACTTCCGGAACATGGAAGGGAGGAAAGTGGAGCTTTGACGCATCTACTAACACTCTTACTGCCAATGGAGTGGAACTGATGGTTCAGCGCGAAGTAGACTGGGAAGCTTCTACACGAAAAGCTACCATTGTATATTCCGGTATAGGCAATAAAAAGTCTTACTGGGGAAAGAAAAAATAAAATAAAACACAACCTAACCATAAAGAAAAAATGAGGAAACCTGTCATTTCCTTGATGCTGTTAGCCCTGAGTGTCACTTTGATGGCGCAAGGGCAACGGCATCACTTAAAGCGTATGCCCTTCACAACCGATACGCCTATGGTGCACGACCCTGTGATGGCATATGAAGATAGCACATATTATATCTTTGCCACAGGCATGGGTATACAGCAGATGAGTTCCAAGGACCGGAAGGCCTGGACGGTAAAGCCAGAGCCGGTGATGTCGGTGATTCCAAAGTGGACACGCGACTCTGTACCGGGATTTACGCATCATGTATGGGCTCCGGACATTATCCATTGGCACGGACGCTGGTGGCTCGCCTACAGCTGTTCCACATTCGGAAAGAACGGATCTTCCATCGGTCTGATGTCTACACGAAAACTGGCTTATGGCTTATGGGATGACGAAGGGAGCATTGTGACATCCCAAGAAAAACGAGACAACTGGAATGCCATCGACCCGAATTTCGTAATCGATGACAACGACCAGCCCTGGCTTGTATGGGGCAGTTTTTGGGATGGTATCCAACTTGCTCGTCTCGACACTACGATGCATATAGCTAAAGGAGAGAAGCCTCGTACCATCGCACGGCGCTATGCTCCGGGGTTCGAACCTTCAGAGCCAAACCCAACATCAAAGTTTGCCGGTACTAACGCCATCGAGGCACCATTTATATTCAAGCACGGAGGCTATTACTATCTCTTTGTGTCATGGGACTACTGCTGCCGTGGTGCTAAGAGTAACTACCGCGTAGCAGTAGGACGCAGCAAGAATGTAGCAGGACCTTACACCGACCGTGATGGAAAAGATATGGCAAAAGGCGGAGGAACACTGTTTATTGAGGGCGACAAAAAGGTATTTGAGGCAGCCGGTCACTGTGCAGCATACCATATAGATGGAGAGGATATCTTTATCTGTCATGGTTACAGCATCGCCCATAAGGGTGCATCTATTCTCATCCAGCGTCCAATTACCTGGACAGCTGACGGATGGCCAACATTAAATAATTAATAATTTGAAAAGTGAAAAAGCGAAAAGCTATGAGTAATTTAGTTAGTAGTAAAAAGAATTGTAGTAATGTTTGGTTAGTAACCATTTTTATGCTTTTTGCTTTTCACTTTTCTCTTTTGCCGTGTCATGCCCAGTCGTGGACAGCTGACAATGGCAATGGCACATATACCAATCCTCTATTTTATGATGAGTTCTCAGATCCAGATATTATTCGTGTGGGTGACGACTACTATCTAGCGGGAACAACCATGCACACTGTACCAGGGCTGGTCATCCTGCATTCAAAAGACTTGGTAAACTGGGAGAACATATCATATTGCTTTAACCGTTTCGACTTCGACGACGATGCTTTCTCACTAAAGAATCACAAGGAGATCTATGGTCAGGGCATCTGGGCTCCTGCCATCCGTTATGCCAACGGACAGTTTTATGTGTTCTCCAACATCAATGGCAAGGGCTTGCAATGCTATACATCAAAAGATATCCGCGGCCCTTGGAAACATCATAATATGCAAGGACGCATATACGACCTGTCTGTTCTCTTCGACGACGATGGTAAGATATATGCCATCCATGGCTATGGTGAAGTGAAGTGTACTGAGTTGAAACCCGACATGAGCGGACCTATCGAGGAAACAGAACGTACGATAATTCCCGAAGGCAATGCTGTTGGCGAAGGGCATCACATGTATAAGATAAACGGAATGTATTACCTTATCTCAACAGACTATAAGCCCAACGGGCGCACGCTCTGTAGCCGTTCAAAGAGTATCTGGGGCCCTTACGAAACCATCACTATCACTGCCGACGAGACATTCGGCTATCATGCAGCACCCCTGACTCAGGTGCCGCGAGGTCAGAAATACCGTATTGGTGAAGACGGGACGAAGTTTGGCATTCCTCAGGTAGACAAAGATGCAACAGCATGCACAAACATCCATCAGGGTGGTATCGTGGAAGACCAGAACGGACAATGGTGGGCACTGCTTATGATGGATTTTCATTCTATCGGCCGTACAGTGACCCTTGCTCCTATCACCTGGAAAGACGGATGGCCTATACTGGGACTTGAAGGTAATCTTGGTCGAGCACCTCGCACATGGTTAAAGCCGAATATCGGATTAAACGAAAAAGCTCATGCTCCATATGAACGCAATGAGGATTTCAATGGGAAAGCTCTTGGTCGGGTATGGCAATGGAATCACAACCCAGACGACAGCAAGTGGAGTCTTAAAAATGGGCGACTTCGCCTTCAGTCGATGCCTGCAGAGCAACTGATGTGGGCACGTAACTCCCTCACCCAGAGAGTCATCGGTCCAAAAAGCATCGCTACAGTAGAACTTTACACTAAAGGAATGAAGGACGGCGATGTAGCCGGATTGGGCAATATCAATGTTCCCTGTTCATGGATAGGTATAGTAAAGAATGGAAAAGAGATGACTCTGCGCTACTTTGAGCAAGCCATCAACGATACTATTGATGTCACTTTGGAAAAAGCTGATAAACTATGGCTACGTATGGTTGGCGACTTCGACAACGATTGTGCCCACTATGAGTATTCTCTCGATGGCGCGAGCTATAAACAGTTAGGTCGCGAGATGCCGCTTTCTTATCAACTTATCTCATTCCAAGGCTCTCGCCACGCGCTCTTTGCCTTCAATCATAAGGGAAGGAATGGCGGCTATGCAGAGTTCGACAACTTCACAGTAGAAGAACCCCTGTCAGACCGCAGTCATAACATCCCATACGGTAAGTCTATACGAATCATTAACCTTGCCACAAAGAAACCCATGAAAGCACTGACTCATGGTCCGTTATATGATACAGATGCAAAAGATAACTCTCCTCAGACCCGCTTCCGTGTCATAGACAAGGGGCAGGGCAAGGTTATCCTGAAGTGTGAAGACGGCCGTTATGTCTTCTGCGCTGGCTTTGGGATTGCTGGCGATGTACGTCTTACCACTGATGAATCCAGGGCAGAAGTCTTTCTTTGGCAAGACTATCTGAATCATGAGTTCATGCTCATGTCAATGAGAAACCACCGCTATATCGGCAAGAGTCCGACTACAGGTAGCCCCTACTCTATGGACTTCACCGGCTCCGACCCTGCCCGAAGAAATGGTGCTGTGTTCCGATGGATATGTGAATAGGTGCAATTTTTTTGTTTTTTTATTGTTTTTTCATTTCTTTTTCGTATCTTTGCCAACGGAAAAGTAAATAACAACTAAAAACAATACGAAAATGAAGAA
>RHMF01000340.1_pt1 | contig 19615 bp, 38 predicted proteins | sample 5365151 | NCBI WGS metagenome assembly RHMF01 (sample SAMN10266501, study PRJNA497801) | feces metagenome | isolation source: feces | host: Bos taurus | place: China: Prairie of Fairy Mountain | collected 2017-08-14 | reverse complement strand
GGGAGAAAAAGGGGTCTCCGCCCCTAGCACCTGATACATTCGTCAAAGTGCAGGCGGAGGCCGTTCACGACCACGTAGGGGCGGCCCGCTTTGGTGGAGCGGACGCGGACGCGGTGGACGCTCTTTTTAGAGCACCACGCGCCCGACACGCACACACAGATTTCGTCATTCAGTTCCTTGACTTCGCAACCGCCCAAAGCGGACCAATAGCCAACGGACTTCTTTGCAATAGTTTCGGCACGAGACATAAGCACCCCGATTTTAAAATTTTTGCACGTCCGGCCGAGGGGGTAGTCTCCCGATTAAGTTCGGGATTGACATTTAGCCCCTCGGCCTTCCGTGTCGTTTCGGCAAGCTCCCTATGTGACAGGCAGGAAAATAAAATTTATTTCCCCCGTGATTCCGCCAACCCAGAGGAAAAGAAAAAACACGGGGCTTTCGCCCCGTGGGGATTGCGTTGTTCTCCTTTTTGGTGGTTTAAGCTGCTTTTGCGGCCTCGTTGCGGACCTGTTTCATTACGTAGCCCTTAATCTTGCTGACGGCCTTAAAAAGGGCGTTCGCTTCGATTTCTCGGGAGTGCGAGCGGTTGCGCTTACGCTGAGAGGGCGGGCAGCAACGCTCAAGGATCTCTTCGTCATAGATGATGAAGTTGCCGCCCATGCTCGCCTCGCTGCAGAGCGACTTGACTTTTGGGAGGGCGTCCTTTCCCCATACCTTGTTGAGCTTGAAGGGGTTGCCGCCGCAATGGTTGATGAGGTGGCCGAGGTCGAGGGCGGTGATTTCGCTGTCGCCGTTCACGCCCTTGTAGTCGCCCGCAATGATCGGGTCAAGCATTTCGAGGGCGTAGGCGATGACACCACGGCCAAACTGGCTCTTTGCGGTTTCGTTCTTGATTTCGTTGTAAAGGTCTTTAACGTTCATGGTCTTATCTCCTGTTGGTGCTCTTCCTATGTTACGGGCACGGGACCCCCTTCGGGGTTCCCCCGTGATTCCGTCAATACTCGAACTCTATGTCCCCGTCCTTGAAGATGTCCTGCGGGATGGGTTCCCCGTCCGTCGTGGTCTCGTTTTCGAGGATGGACTGCGGTATGTAGGTGTTCCCCCCGAATTGAACCATGCCATGAGCTAGGGCGTCTTTAAGCGGTTCCGTGTCGCCCGCTTTGAGCTTGCGGAGCTCGTCAATGCTTAAATTCACGCTCGCCCCGAGACGGAACCAAACCGCCACCCTCTTATTTTCATCGGTCATAATCGCCCCCTATCTTAGGTTATTGGCCACTAACGTGGCGACTACCATAAATGATAACAAAAACGCCCACATAGTGACCTCCATCGTTTGACAAGCTCCCTATGTGATCGGGGAGGAGATCCCCAGCACCACGCCCGTGATTCCGCCCGCCCACGGCACGAAAAAGGGGCGAAGCCCCTATGCCCCGAGCAGGGCGACCAAACGTTTTACGGCCGTGTCGGGAATGTTCGTAAAGAGCATTTTGCCCGTGATAACGCGCTCGCCCTCTTCGCACTTTACATTTAGTTGCGGGATGCCGTCCGCGCCCGCCACAATGCTCAAAATTGAAACTTTTGTGCGGTGCGGGCAAAATTGGGAGTCCGTCCACTTCTGAGTAAACTGGGGCGGTTTTGCGAACGCCACGGGCACGGCCTTCAGTTCGGACTCCTTCTTGTCGGGGTGTTCGGCCTTCGCCTTCGCCATGACGGCAACGTGGAGTGCTTCACGATAACGGATAGATGTAGATACGGATGCCATAATCTTGTCTCCTGTTTGGTAGGCTCCCTATGTTACGGGGCAGGATCCCCCTCCGGGGTTCCCCCGTGATTCCGGCCGCCCACGGGACGAAAAGGGGGCTTTCGCCCCCTCCGCTAGTAGGTCGCTACTTCTTGGATGTAACCATTATCATCCGCGAGGATCTTATAGTGGTCATCACCGATAAGGTAGAGGGCCTCAATGAGCCCGCGGCCCGCGGGGTATTCCCTCAGCCAACGGCACGCGTTGCTAAAGCGGTTGATATTGTTACCAAACTTCTCCTTGAAGGAGGCCAAAAACGTCTTCTTTGCCATAATCATATCTTCCTTGATTGGTTGGCAAGCTCCCTATGTGATCGGGGAGGGAGTTCCCCCGCCCCACGCCCGTGATTCCCGTGGGGAGGGAAGGGGATGCGGCCCCTAGAACCAGTAGGGCAGGCCCTGGGCGTCCGCTTCCTTTTTGCCGCACGAGAAGCACCACGTCCACCCGTTAAAACCTCCCCTCTGCTTTTCATCTTCCGTGAGTTCACGCCCACAGCTTTCGCAACGCACGACTTTGAGAGAAACCTTTTTCGTATCAGCCATAATCTTATCTCCTGTTTGGTAGGCTCCCTATGTGATCGGCAGGAAAATCAAACTTTTTACGCCCGTGATTCCGGCAGCCCATAGGGCGAAAAAGGGGCTTGCGCCCCTTCCCCCTATTTGAGGCGGAGCGCGTCCGCCATGCCCATCGCCTTATTGGCGAGCGTGGATATTGCCCTGTGGAGCTCGTCCGCGGTGCAGTCCTTTTCAAGGGTTATGCGGGAGAGGCACACGGTCGGGCTCACGTTCAAGTAGAGCGAGACGGCAATGTTCTCGCGTCTATAACTGAGGTCATAGGCAACGAGCAGCTCCTGACGGCCCTCCAAGCGTTCGCGGTGGAAGACAATCATGGGGAACTCTTCCACGCAATCACCGGACGGGTACGTGCCGAGCTCTTCATAAGCACGTTCGTTTTTGCAAGCGTATTCGTTCATGCGCTTGTCGATTTCCCCGAACTCAATCGGGATAATGTTCGGGTCGGGGTTGCCCGAGACGGAGCGGACGAGTTCGGTGATGGCGTTTTCGGCGAGGGTCGGGTCGGTAAAGAACATATTCAATCTCCTGTTTGGTAGTCTCCCTATGTGATCGGGGAGGGAGCTTCCCCCTATACGCCCGTGATTCCGCTCGCCCACGGGGGCGAAAAAGAGGGGGCTTGCGCCCGCCCTCTTACATGGTCTTATAGACGATTTGGCCGCCCTCTACGTCAATCACGACACTATCGGGGCGGAACCCTAGTATTTCGTCTAGGCTCTTTAATCCGCCCTCTTCGTCGGGGCGGCTCGCCTTATAGACTTCCTCGGCCGTCATCTTCTTTTCGCACTCCCGCCAATCGTTACGGAACGTCAGGCCGTGGATGGGGGCAAAGTCTTTGCCGTTTTCGGTCATGGCTTCGACTTCGCCCACGGCATTATCCCAAATTGCGGGGTGACTCATGCCCGTATCTTCGCACTTGTAAATGGCGTTGGGCATGGGGGAACGTGTATCTACTGCAACGAGAAACATTGTCAATCTCCTTTCGGTTGGTAGTCTCCCTATGTGATCGGGGTGGGAGATCCCCCGCGCGTGCCCGTGATTCCGACAGCCCACGGGACAGAAAAGGGGCTTTCGCCCCTCGGTCTATGCGCTCTGCTTAAACATGTTGATTAGTTGCCATTCAAAGCGCATGAGGCGAACATTCAGCTCACGGCTGATTTTCCACCCGAAGAGCAACACACGGGCGTCCATGCAATCGTAATAGACGAGACCCGTGCGCATGTCCACGTAAATGCGGTTGAGGAACGCACCGCCCGCATGCTTCGCCTTTTCCCATGCGGCACGGGCGAGCTGCTTCATGCGGAGCATATTGGCTTTAATGCACTGTATCATGGTGTTAATCGGTTTCAGGTTCATAATCAATCTCCCTTGTTGGTGCTCTCCCTATGTTACGCGTGGGCGTGCGGGAGATCCCTTCCCCGTGATTCCGTCAGTGTTCCACGTGAAACAATGACCGCCCGAGGGCTCGGAGTAGCACCCTCGGGCGGTCGCTCTGTTAGTCTTCTGTGCCGAACAATGCCGTAAAGGCGTCATCTAGCTCACGTTCAAGGGAGTTTTGGTAAACGATAAAGCCCTCATCTTCAAGCTGTTCGGTAACTTCTTTACGAGCGTCTTCTTTTTGTGCCATGGTAGCATCTCCTTGTTGGTGCTCTCCCTATGTGAAGGGCGGATTTGCCGTTAGGGTCTTCCCCCGTGATTCCGTGCAGGGGAGTTAAAAGGGGAAGCCCCTAGCATTGGACCTTGCAAGCTATCTAGTTCGCGACCTAGTCAGCTAATGCGTGTCCCTCAGCTAGGGGCTTTTGCGGATGGCAGGCGAGGGGATTTCAGCAACAACATAGAGGACGTTTATGTCCTGCCGTCAGTGGCTTGTTGTGTTCCTCGGCTTAACGCTGCCATCCATTGGCTCCGCAGGTTCCTATCCTGCTGCCGAACGTAACCCCCCTATGTGATCGGCCTATCCGTTTGCCGTTAGGACGCCGTGATTCCCCAGGTCGATTTGCCGTTAGGGGGTATCCTATATGTAATCGCACCACTGGTTAGCGCCTGTCCCCGCACCCCTCCCCACAACACATTCCTGAAATATCAGCGCTCCGCGCCACCTCGCCAGGGCGCCTCTGTAAACTTCCGGTTACAAAAGTTAAAAGAAAAAACATGGGTACGGAAAAATAGAAAAAGCAAAACGTACCCCCACCCCCTCCGAAGCCGCTCGAGTCGGTAGGGGGGTCTGGGAGTATTTTGTAACATTTTTGTAAGGAACCCCCTCCCCGCCTTGTTTTGAAATGCGTATGGGGGCGTTTTTGAAAAATTTCTGGGGGGAGGGGGTATCTGGCGGTTCCTAACGGGTCTTACCAAGGAGTTCGTTCATCCTTGCGACTATGCTGTCCATCGTATCGAGGCCATCGAAAGATCCGTCGGGAACGGTAATGTTGAAGTCGTTCTCTACGTCGTATTCGAGGAATGTGCGGTCCGTGTCGTCGAACATGGTGACGTCGGAGAGTTTCTGCCCGGGCTGTTCCAGGCAATCCCTGGTTGTGCCGAAGCGGTCTTCCATCCAATCCAGGATCCATTCCCTGGGGTCTTCTATTCCGCAGTGTTCTGACATGCGTCCTCCGTCAGGCCCTCCATCGGGCCTATTGCCTTTTTCAGTGTGTCGGCGAGGTTCGTAGCGGCGAGGCCCTCTATCGAGACGGACTGGTTCTCGTCTTTCATGTGCCTGTCGAAGGCTTCCTTGTCGCGACCGAAGTCCACCTTACAGAAGGGGCATCTGAAACCCATGGTATAGTTCCTCCATCATTTTCTGTGTTAATAAATGTTTACTTCATTCCACCGGGTAATCAGCAGGCTGGATACATGATCCACATGAGGCCCCTGATGGCCATTATGGCGGTGTCGGCCAGGAACGCGGCCGATATGGCGAAGAACGCCACCAGGGAGCACAGTCCCGGCCAGGGCGACCTGTTCCCCCGTTCCTGTATTATGTAGTAGTCGCCAAGGAAGCCCCACAGGTACGGCGGGTTCATCCGCTTGGACCACTTGGGGCCGAGGTCGAGTATGAATTCGTCATGGATGTTGTCCCCGTAGCCCCTGGTGATACGGATGAGATTGCGGTTCAGCTGTATGGCCGACATGACGGCCAGTGCGGCCAGTACGGGCCACCACCATCCGTCGAGTTCGGTCAGCAGGTAGCATATCAGGTTTTCGAGGCCCGTAAGCAGGCGGCAGATGAAGTTTTCCATGTAGTTATCCCGATACTGAAGGCCATCCGTCCCGGACCTTCTCCCGGCCTTCTTTCAGCTGCGGCGGGTTGGCTTCCAGCTTTTCCAGTATTCGTTGGTTTATCTTGGCAAACGCATTCGGCTTTATATTCTTTTTATGGACGAGGAATATTTCACGCAGTTCCTGCCATTCGGCCGGGGTGAACGTGATGGTGACATCCTGAAAATCGGATGGCATCGCGATGCGCTCGTTGCCGTTCTTGTCACGGATCATCATAAGACCTTGTTCCTCCCGTTAAAACCCGTCTATCCCGACCGATATATTGCCACCGCAGCTCGGGCATTTCGTCTCGATGGTATAGGCAATGATGTTGACTGACGGCACCGCAGTTTCGTCGCCGTATAAATGGGTATTAGAATCGTGGATGTTCAAAGGAAACCCGCACTTGCAGTTCCCACAGCGGATGAAACAATGGCGGCGGGTGAGCCGCTTGATGTCATCCAGTCCGGTGATTTCATGCCGTTCTTTTTCCATTTAGATAATCTCCTTAGCGCGGTTCGAATAGTGTGACGGAGAGGGAGCAGTCTGCGGGCCGGACGTCGAAGCCGAGTGCCTGGTATGCCTTCATCGTGAGGTAGAGGACGTCGATTTCGGCGAGCCTGCACCTGTGCTCGCTGCAGAACAGGTCGATGGCCATGTTCCACCAGTTGCGGTTGATGAGGACCTTGTGATCGTCCGTGATGATGATTTTCCAGAAGAGGATGTTGCCGGAGAGGTCGGCGTAGCTGTACTTCCCGGGATAAAAGCGGACGAAGTCGTTGGAGATCCATTTGCCTGCCTCGGCGAGGCGTTCCTGGGTGAACTTCACGCGCTGTTCCTCGGTGGCCTTCTGGTTGGCGGGAAGATAGAAGAAGTCGCTTGTCATATCGGTTCCTTATTTGGCGTCCATGTACGCGAGGAAATCGGCCATCGCCCGTTCGACGTTCCCGCTCGGGGGCTCGGGCGGCTGCGGGTTGTCCAGGCAGTCGTCGATCCGTTTCTGTTCGAGCAGGTGCTGCTCGCGTAGGGTTTCGCCGCACCCGTTGTCGTACTTGGTGATCATGTATTCCTTGCCGCGGTATTCGTAGAACAGGAGGGTCGCGTAGGCGTTGCCCTTCTCCGGCGTGCTGCATAGGAATTTTGCCTTTTCGCTCATGTCGTTGCCTGTCATCGGTAGAGGTAGAATAGTGGTTTCATCTCGGGAGGGTGTTCCCGTGCGTATTCCTCGTTGTGCCTGCGCATCTGCATGTAGAGCAGCTTGAGGCAGTCCTGGAACGCATCGCCGTCGTCTGGCCGGGCGGGTCCCGTCGGACCGGATGTGCCGAGCAGCAGGTACCTCATGCCTTCCCCGGCGTGGCGGTGATTGTCTTGTCGTCGGATATGGAGAGGGAGTATGCCTTCCCCGTCCTGATGGCTTCGTAGGCGCCCGGCGCGGTCCTGAACCTGCATTCGCCGAGGTCGGGCGTCAGCTTGGTGATGCGGCCGACGAGGTTCAGCACGTTCCTGTTGGTGTTGCCGATCCATACGTACTTGACGAGGCTGCTCAGCCTCATCCCGCCGTCGGTGCGTTCCTGGGGGACGGTATTGCCTTCGGGGTCCTGCCATGCGCCTCGGGAGGCGTTCTGTTCTGTCTTCTTGGTCATGTTGCTATCCGAAAGATACTGTGGTTGTGATGGTTACTTTCATCGCTACGAGGCGGTCGTCGCCGAAGTCCTTCTTCAGGCGGTCCGCCGTGCACTGCGCGGCCTCCATGTCGGGATGCCCCATTGCCCATTCCGGGTCGGTGCAGAAGACGATGTGCCTCCTGTCCGCGTAGGACCAGTTCTGGACTGCCTTCCCCGTCCTGGTGTTGACGACGATGAACTTGGTGCGCGTGCTCATACTTTCTCGAACGAGAGGTTGACGATTTTTTCGGAGAATTTCGCGATGGGGTTCTTGAGGTTCTCGCCCTTCTTCGCCTTCGGGGCGAGCGGGCACTCGTAGAGGAAGGTGGTGACGACGGCGAAGGCGTATGCGACATAGACGAGGGCGAATGCAGCGAGGAAGCAGACGCCGGAGACGATCACGAACGGGAGGGAGACGATGGAGACGGCGAGGCCGTGGATGTATTTCAGGACGTGTTTCATGTAGGGAAATATAGCAAAAAGGTCACCCCGTGAGCGACTGGGCGACCTTGCGGATTGACGAGAACGAGATGCCGAGGGCCCTGGACGTCCCCCTGATGCCGTGTTCCGGGAGCATCTGGACTATGCGGTCCATGTTCCGGGCGACGAGTTCCTTCTGCGGGACCTTCTCCTTTCGGACCCGGTTGAAGTGGATGCCGAGCCGGTTGGCCTTCCCGTAGGCGGCTTTCAGCGTCCTGCCTTCGGGTATGGTCCGGTCATGGAGGGCGCGGATGTCGTCCGGTTCCCATGACGAGACCTTCGGCGAGACTTCGGGGGGTTCGGAAGGCTTCGCGTCCGGGTCGAACGGCCGGAACGGGATGCCCAGTTCGGATGCCTTTACGCGGGCCGCGTTGAGGGAACGTCCGGGCGGGACCTCGTGCCTTGCCAGTGCGGCGATTTCCTCGCCTGTCCAAGTCTTCTTGAACATCAGCCCTTCGGGTCCTTGAGCTCGGTGGCATTCCAGGTGGTGAAGAAGTTGGCGCTGGGGGACTTCTTCACGAGGTTCGCGGCGGTGCGGTCGATGGCCTCGTCGATGCTCTTTGCGTTGGAACAGTCTTCAAGGCCGTGGTCCTTCTGCAGCTGCCACAGGATCATGCCGGCGCACGTCTGGTACATGTCGCGGCCTTTACCGTTGATGACTTTCTCGAAGCCGAAACCGCAGGTCTTGATTGCCATGTGATCGCCCTCCGACAGCATGCCGTGCAACGTCCTGTTCCACGGCGTGACTATCGGTGCCCCGTGCAGGACTCCGTTTATGTCCATGTCACCCGCGCCGACGACGGTAAGTTTGCCTTCGATCTTGCCGGCCAGCTCATGGTCCAGGTAGTTCGTCATCCTGAGCATTTCGGACGGGGACAGGTTCACCGCGATAATCAGGTAGGCGTGGCCGACAGTGAGGCGACTGTGGGTATAGTCGTTTCTCACGTCCCACAGGATGTTGAAGCGCGGGAGGCCGTCGGTGTACCTGGCGCCTATGCGTTTTTCCAGGATCGCTGGCATGTTCGGCCAGGGCTCCGGTTCTCTGACGACGAGCCTTTGATTGGCGGGGTCGTCATTGGTCTCCGGCTTCGCGGGCTCGCGTGACTGCTGGGTCTTGCGCAATTCGTCCATTTTCGGTTCCATCGGGACTTGTACCGACTTAGGGAAGCATGGCGGTACGTCCTTCGAATACTCGGCATCCAGGCGGTCGGAGATGACTTTGCTGAACGTTTCGTTGAAATCCATGTTCGGATGTTTTTCGACGAAGTCAACTGCCATGTGGTCGAAGAGTTCGCCGACACGGTCGGTTTCATCCGTGCGCAGCGGGAGGTCCCATCTCAGGCACATCGTCTTGATGTCGTCAAGCATTTCCGGGATATGCAGGCTATTGTCTGAACTGTTGATTGTCTGCTGGACCTGCTGGAGGTTGTTGCGGAACACACGCGTGTCCATAGGTGACGGGAATACGTGTTCGAGGAGTTCGTCTTCGGGACAGATGACGTTGTTGCCGTTCAAAACCGGGTCGTTGTCGGAAACATATACTGGTTCGCCGGGCAACCCGATCCGTGCCCTGCTGAGGAACAGCAGCCGTCCTACACGTTTTTCTTCCGCCGGCGTGATGTGGTCGGCGACGCGGATATACACGAAATCCTGCTTGATTTCTCTCTTTGCATAATCGGTCTGGACTTTCCACAGGACGGACCATCTCGGAAGCAAATTGTTCAGTTCCGGGGTAAGCCAGGTGTAGAAGGAATTGCTGGTTGCCACCTTCACAGTTTCCTGTGCCGGTTCGGTGGTTTCTTCTTTCTTCATGGTCACTTCGGGCTTGCTGTCCAGGGCCTTAATCCTTTCCGGTTCCGTTTCGACCGTGGTAAATCCTTCCTGCTTCGGCTGTTCGCGGGGGCACACGATGGTGGGCGGTTCCTTCTTTTCAGGCGCCGCTACTGGTTCAGCGTCCACGCGGGGGCAGGTGATTGTCGGCGGTTCCGCGGGGGCGGGCATGGACGGAATATCTGCTTCCTGCGGACGCTTGACTTCGGACTTCTTGCGTTCGCTTTCTTCCTTCTTGCGTTCGCGCTCGTAATGGGCTTTGGACGAGGTCCACTTGTCCAGAATCATCGGGAAATGCTCGATGAGTTCCTTCACCTCGTTCTCGAAGTGGAACGGGCTGTCCACCGGTTCCATCTGGTGCGCGAAGATGCCGGTCTTCGGTGGCAGTATGACGGGGATGCCGGGGTCGATCCTGGAGAGGAGCAGACCGCTTCCGGGACCGAGGTTGGTCAAGTGGACCATGCCTACGCAGCCGCATACGGGGGAGAAGAGGCGGATGCCGGTGTCGGCATAAATCTTGTGCGCTTTCCTGTCGTGGTAAACCCAGGTATCGAGGGAGTAGTTGAGATTGAGGCGCTGGACCACGCCGAGGATGCCCTTCTGTTCGAGGACGCCTTCCAGGTCCGGTGTAGAGATTGATGCCATGGTTACTCCTTTACGTTGACGAATTCCAGCCAGTCGGTTTCCTGCGGCTTGCCTTCGATGAAATTGGTGATCCATTCGATGTTCTTTTCTTCGATCCTGATGCTTTCGCGGGAACGCTCGATGGAGTCGGCGAGGTCTTCCATGTCCCAGCCGTCGAAGGAGTTGTCGAACAGGGTCTCGATGAACTTGTCGATTGCCTCGTAGTCGAACTCTTCGAGCGACTGGCTGTACAGCGAGAGGATGCACTGGCATCCGGCGAACTTGCCTTCGGGTCCGCGGAACCTGACGTTGACGGTGTAGTGGAACTTCTTGTCAAAATCGCAGAACAACAGGAAGTTGGTAATTTCCGCACAGGCGAATGCTTCCTTGGCGAAACGTCCGATGCCCGGGACGGTTTCCGGGATTTCGGTAAACGGTTCCTTGATGCGGTCGGCCGCGTTCCAGGCCCGTTCGGATTCCTTCACCTTGAACGGTATGGAGAGGAAATACTTCCCTCCGATGCGGCGCCTGTAGTTGTTGGCCTGGGAACTCAGAGCGGCGCCTTCGTAGTCCGGTTCCGGTTCCGGTGCAGCTTCCGGCTCAGGTTCAGTTTCCGGTTCCGGCTGGGTTTCGGGAATGTGCCTGCGCGGGTAGGAGATGTAGGCCAGTATGGCCGTGCACGCGCCGAGAACCATGTCAAGGATGGTCGCGCCGAAGTTTCCGTGCAATGCGTCGTAGCAGAATACGTAGAAAAATGCCACGAAGCCGAACATGGCGAACTTGTAGCCGAGGATGTTCTTGCGGCAGTATGCCACGGCGACTGTCACGAAGCAGAAATAGAGGATGATTGCGCTGATGCAGAGGCCGTCAACGATCCCTTGGATTTCGATGTGTCCCATTAGTTTGCCCCGTTAAAGTTGGTGAACGTTTCCCAGTCCTGCACAGGATAGTTGCCGGAGAGGAGGATGCGGTTCCACTCGATGCACTTCTGTGCGGCAACGATGCTCTTTTCGTCGCGGGCGATTTCCTTTTCGAGTAGTCCCGTGTCGAAACCGCCGAACGCGTTGTCGAAGAACGCGGAGATGAAGAAGTCGATGCCCACCGTGTCGAACTCACCGAGGTTGGTTTCGCACAGGCGGAGGATCGGGCGGTTTTCGAGGTATTTGCCGTTCTTGCCGAAGTAGGTGGCGGACACGGTAATGAAGAACTTGCGCAGGTATTCCTGGTAGAAGACGGTAACGCCGATTATTGCGCTCTCGAACGGTCGGGTCGCGAACATGCCGATGTTGGGTGCGCCCTGGAAGTTATTCACGTATGGATGGGTAAGGTGTTCCTTGGCGTTTTCGTAGCGGGCCCCGTCGAGGACCTTGAACGGGGTGTCCAGGTAATATCGCTCGCACACCAGACGGCGGTGCTGGCCGAAAGCGAAACTTGCCGCGGATTCGATCTTGCGCTTGAGGACTTCAGGCGGCTCCGCGTTCTTCGCGGCGCGGGCGGTTTCGCGGTTGGCCCTGTACATGGCGAACGGGATGCGGCAGAACGCGATGGACACGATAATCAGGATTATGTCCGGCATGAACGCGTTGCTGTTGCCGACGACGAGGTCATAGACCAGCACGCCGACTGCGGCAAGGACGGAGACATACGCTGCCCAGAAGCATGTCGCGCTGCGGTTGTGGCTCACTGCGGACACCAGCATGGCGAGGAGGATGATGGCGAAGCAGGATGTCTGGATGATTTGCGGGAATTGGAGTGCGTTTTCCATTGTCTGTTACCTTACTTGATGGTGATGATTGCCTGCGGGTCGCAGTTGATGAGGAGCTTGATGGTCATGGCCCGCTTGCCCCAGTATTTGCGGGACCGGTTCCAGAACTGTTCCCTGCGGATATACTTTCCCGCGTGTTGGCAGTTTGCGCGTTCGGCGCGGAGCTTGTTGAGTTCGGCGCGGTCCTTGGCGAAAAGCTGGCGGAGCCGGGCGGTGGAGTATTCATGGTGGAGGTCTGCTGTCATGCTCATGGTGTCATTCCTTGGCTTGGGTTTCGTCGATGACAATGCGTGTCATTTCCTTGTGTGTCATTTCCTTGTCCGCATCTTCATTGACAATGAGGCGCACTATACGGAACCAGATCCAGCCGGCAATCTTGAATATGTATGTCAGCAAGGACACCACCATCACGATTGCTGCCATGATGACGATTGAACCGTTTAGCGAGCTCGCCATGAAATATAGCAAAGTATTGGCACAGAGGACCGTCTCCGGGTACTCGCGGTCGTATTCTTCGAACGGCTCGCCGTTCCAGATAAAATAAAGCAGCATCGAGACGAACTCGAGGATGAGAGCGACCCAGATGTAAGTGTTCGCGAAGGACACGTCGGTGAGCTTGAAATACACGCCGAACGCGGTCGCCGCGATTAGGCTGACACTTACCGGTAGTCCAATCCAGGACCCCGACTTGCAGCGGTACGGCGTGGCAGCCTGGGAATTTTCAAGGTATTTGATTAGCGGTTCGAGAACTCGTCTCATTTTGCGTCCTTTGGTTTTCCCGCGATATAGTCGTCCACGAGCTTCTTGAACGCGGCGTCGTTGCCGGTGTCGCTGAGCCACATCGTGCGGTAGTTGAACTGGTGGAGCCACTGGTGGGAGCGGTCCGTGTAGAAGGTCATGTTATGGAGGTCCATAGTCCCGAACTCCGTGCCGTCATAGTGGACATGCACGGTTGAGAACGTAATCGCCCCGGGGTTGTCGTATGTGAACGTGCACCCCTTCTCTTTCAGGTAGTCGAACGCCTCGGAGAATGTCATTCTTCGTCGTCCTCCAGGTAGCCGAAACCGCCGCGCCTGTTCCTGTCGTCGACGAACGCGGCGTAGGACTTGAAGCCCTGCTTGCGGGCCCACTCGTCCCTGGCATTGTCGGATGCCGGTACCTGCTGCTGTTGTGACTCCCTGTACCTGCGGCGCATCTCCGCGCGGAGCACTCTTCTAGTTCTTGACATGTTTCGCCTCCTGTGGTGAACCATGCCTGAAATATAGCAAAAGTCACTTATGCGATACGAAATTGACGGAAGGCGCCAGGACGCGTTCGTCCTTCAGCGGCTTCCCGTCAAGGAGGTCGGCGAAGCGCTTCTTGTAATTGCTGACGAACGCGGGGAAGCCGCGCGTTACCCGTTCCATCGTCCGGGTCGCACCGTCCATTACCGACTTGGGCTTGACAATGACGATTTCGTTGGCCTTGACGATGTTTTCCGCGGTGACGCCCTTCGCCTGGTCGCGGAATATGCACACCTTGATGGTCGCAGCCGGCAGGACCGTGGTTTTCCACGCGTCGGACGTGATGGCGTGGCCCGAGATGATGATACACGGCGTGTAGTATGCCTTGCGCTTGATCGAGTCCATCATGATGCCGCACAGGTCGAGGGTGTCGTGGTCGCAATACATGACGCGGTCAACCTTCATGACATAGTCGTGGTCCTTGCACTGGATGGCCTTGCCGCCAATCATGCCGTAAAGGTCGGACGCAATCTTTGCGAGGTCTGCCTCGGTAAGCACGGATGCCGGTGTTTCACGGAACTGGAAACGGAGCGACTTCATCGCGCGTGCATAGCGTGGGTCGTCTGACATGCGTTCTCCCCCGTATTCGCGCTGGATGCGGTCGTATTCCTTCGCATAGCGTATGTCGCGGTCGTCCTTCGCCCACTTGTCGGCCCAGAACTCGTCGTCCGGGCGGTAGTTGTCTCTTGTGTGGCCCGGATGTGCAGGCATCGCGCCCATGCGGTTCCACTTTTCGAACGCGTCGGTAAAGCTCTTGAAAGCCTTCCCGATCAGCGGGAGCGGCTTCCATGCGGAAACCTGCTTGAGGATGGCCTTGTAGCACTTCATTGGCGCCGCGGCGAACTCCCCGTCGAAATCGTACAGGTCGTTCACGCATGTGCGTTCCGGGCTGTCGTAGGGGGTCCAGATGTCCAGCGGGATGTAATCGGTCGTGTTGCGGACTTCGTAGGACATGCACATGCCGGTGCCGCTCAGGACCGTCTTGGAAACCTTGACGACCTTCATGCTGTCCGGCGGTGCCTCGCGGGTCGTCATCCTCGGCTGGATGCCGAACATGTTGTATGCGCGGTCATGGCGCTTGCGGGACCACCATGCAGCCGGATCGCCAATCTTGCCCTTGCACTCGCCTACGGTGGTGAGCTCGACGTTCTCGATGCGCGTGAGGTTTATGAAGAAATCGGGGAACGTGGTCCAGAAACGCTCGATAACGATGCGCCCGGCCTGCCGTTTGAGAACGTCCTTCAGCTGTTCCTTCGGCTTCTTTGCGTCGCGGAGCTTCTTGTATTGCTTATATTCTTCCGGGAGCATGTACCAGGGCTGGTCATCGGCAAGCTCTTCCGGGAGATTGTGATAGCCGTGATGCAGCTGGACGTCCTCTTCCCCCTGCACCGGATATGGCCATTCCAGGTGGTGCGTGTCCATCGTGTCAGTCTTGGGGACGCTCTTGAACTTGGCGTCATGGACCATGTCGATGAACTGCTTGACAGTCTTCCCGGCGAACGATTCGGTCTTTTCGCCGATGAGGACGGAGTGCTTCCAGTCGATTGCGAAATACGAACAGAGCGTATTCCAGAAGTTGGACTTGTAGACGATGCCCGTGTGCAGGTTGCTTGCGAGGATTTTCTTGTCCGTGTTCTTCGGGATATACTGGACCAGCCCGTAGAACTCGTTATAGACGTTGTTGTAGTGCCACACCTTGGCACACAGCGCCTGGATCAGCATCGCGATGGGGAGTTCCTCCACGCGGCGCTTGAGCAGCTGCGACTCGAACTCCTTCTGCTGGAAGTCGTTCACGTAGTTGAGACACTGAGAAAGCCCGTGCGGGACGGGCTTGCGTTCTAGGACGGTCGTGTAGTATTTATTCTTCATGACTGAAATATAGCATATTTAGGGAGTGGAGAACCTGAACGTTTCCACGACGTCGCGCTCGATGATGCGGAAGTTCTCCGCGGGAACCTTGCGATCGGCGTAGCGGTTGACATACCGCTCGCGGAGCTCGTCCGCATCCTTGCGGTCCTTGAACCAGCGCTGCGCCTCCCCGGCGTAGCATCCGCCGAAGTGCGGGAGGACCTTCTTGGTCGCCATGTCGAACACGGCGTATTCGTGACGGCTCGTGTCTGGCATCGGGCGTTCCGCGCTCTCGGTATTGATCCATCCCGCCGCGTCCTTAATCGGGGAGACATACGGGATGAAGCTGACGCCGGAAACCGGGAGGTCCCTGTCGGCGATTTCGATGAGGTAGAAGTGCTCGTCGTAGCTTCCGCCAATCCATGCGGGAAGCGGGACTGCGAAGCGCTCGCCCTTCTTGATGTCGTTTTTCTGGTAAATCTTGAGGCCGTCGATCTTGGACGCCCCGACCATACGCTGCCTGATTTTGGCTATTTCTTCGCTTGGCATGTGCCGTTCTCCTTTACAAAGGTTTCCATCGTGGTCTTTTCCTGCTTGATGTCGACGTGGATGAAGTGCTCTCCGGGCTGGACAAGGTTCATCGCCGAGCGGATTGCCGACCTGAGCTCGCCGACGGTGAGATGGCCTGTGGAAATGCCGTCGGTTTTCGTAATCACCTGGAAGCGGTCTTCCCTGTACATCACTTCAAGCATGATGTAGATTTCGAACTGTTCCCCGCCATCCAGCTTGATGAACATTTCGCTCTTTCCACGGCCCCACCCGATAGGCGGTTCCAGCGGGGCATGAGGGAAAAATTCCGCAATCACGCCAAGCGCGATATTCAGGTTCAATCGGTCATTGTCGGAATAATACATGGTTCCTCCGTTTAGATACTGTAACCGAGGCCGTCACGCAGCTTTGCGCGGCCTTCCTCGTCGGCTTCCGTCCAGAGTTTCAGGAACTCTTCGACTGTCTTGTTTCTCGGGTCGCTGGCAAAGTCGTCGGGGACCTTTCCCATGTAGAAGAAATCCCTGCGGTCCGCCGGGCCGTTCCCGATCTTGGTCGTAAGGTAATATCCGCAGTAATACCGGTCGTTAATCCCGAACTTCGGTTCGAGCCAGGTCCGGCCATCCAGGATGATACTTTCGTTGCTTGCCCAGTCGATACTGCGGCCCCACGTATTTCCCTGGCTTTCGCCTTCGTAGTGCGGGAGCCCGTTTTCCCTGAACTCGCTAATCTTGTCGAACCCGTCCGGGCGAGGGAACATGTCCTTGTGGTCGATGTATTCCGTCGGCTTATTGGGCAGCAGCATTGCGAACGTGTTCGCGTTTTTGACATAGACGCCAAATTCCGGGTAGAAATCGTCATACCAGTGCCCGGCCCAGATACTGAACAGGCCCACGTTGTCGAACCACCGGTCTTCCCACACCTTTCCGTCCTTGATTATGCCGTAGGCGCCGGCATCGTTGATGACGAGGTCGAGATACAGGTTGCGCTGATGGTAAAAACTCACGCTCATCGTGTGGGTGTGGTCATCGGTAAACCGTGCCCGTATTGTCCGGCTGTGTGTCCACAGGCGCCTGACCTTGACCACGCCAGGTAAAGCCTTGTACTTCGTGAACAGCTCGAAATCCTTGCGGAGTTCCTTGTGGACAAAATCCAGGAATGACTTGGGGTTGTTTCCGTCGGCAAGGAACCTGGTCATTTCGAAACCCAGGTCCGGCCGGAAACTTTCGATAAATTCTTCGTATTCGCTCATTCTGCAAGTTCCTTGCGGGTGCTGATGTTGATGCTGAGCGTGCTCGTCTCGAAGCCTTCCTCCGCGAGTTCCACGAGCTTCGGGCATGTGGCGACGAGGCGCAGCAGGGCGACGAGATAGCGGCCGACCAGGTTCCGGTTGGCGAACGCGCACGCGTTTTCCATGTCAACGTCGAGATGTTCCAGTTTCCACCATTCCGAAGCCGCGGCGAGGATGCCCTTGTCGAGGTCGAAGGCCTTCTCTACGCGCTCGTTCGTGTAGCCCGCCTTGTTGACGGTCTCGACCAGCGAGGGGATGCTGGCGATGCTCCGTCTCCAGATGCGGTCCTCCACTTCCTCCTGGGTCTCGGATGCGACGCGGACATGGGCGCCGCACTTGTTGCACTGCAGGATGTTTTCGAGCTGGTGGGCGGCTGCGGCCATCGGGACGAAGATGTCCTTCTTCTTTACGATGACGGGCTGGTCCTTTTCACCGCACACCGGGCAATCCTGGCGAGCGGGAAGTAACGAGAAGTTCTTTGTAGGCGTCGGCTTACCTTACTTGTTGGATTGTCCCGCCCGGAAGTCCATGGCCCATGCGCGGTACTTTTTCCAGCTGCGGGCGGTCAGGTCCCCGTTGGCCAGGTATTCGTCCATGAAGTCCACCGGGACGGCCACGGTCGTTTCCACGCTCGCCTTGGAGGGCGTATTGAAGTGCATCGTCGTAGTGAGCCTTACGAGGTCCCCGTCCACGTTGAACTCGTGCGGGACGTCGATGTAGCTTCCGCGGACCAGGGAGTTGCACCCGAACTCGTGGCCGGCCTTGCAGATCTGTTCGGTGGCGAGCTTGAGCAGGGTCTGCGCATCGTCGGACATGTCGCCATCGACGACGCGCTTTCTGCGGGATAGGTATTCGCTTACTGTCTTGATCATCTTTCGTGTTCCGAGAATGTAGCCGGCATAGCCGGAGGCGGTTGCCGCGACGAACAGTGCGACAATCAGCGCCAGCTTGACCGTCGGGATTTGGGCGAGCGATCCGAAACGGATGCAGGAGGCAATGAGGCAGGTGACGCAGATGAACAGCGCCCATCTTGCGGCTGTGGCCAGTGCCTTGATGTGTCTGCGTGTCATGTTTACCTCTGTTGGGGAATTGCGGCGACGAGGGAGCCGTCGGAGAGTCGGCTCCACCCACGTTTCCTGGAATGGCCGTTGAAGCCGTTCCAGTCAATCTTGTAGTTCACGGGGTTCCTGAGAATTTCGCCGAGGGAGTCCAGGACGATGAAAGGGGACCTTGGACGCTGTGCCGGCGGGATCAGTAGCTTCTTCGGGGCGCCCGCAAAGGGACTGTCATCGCCGTCGGTGTCAATCCAGAACAGGTCGTAGCCGCGTCGCAGCATCGACTTGAACGTGCGGAAGGAACTGTAGGTGAGCGACAAGCATGTTTGATGTTCGGGTTTGACCACGCAACGCTTTGCCGGGGAGGTCAGGTTGCACGTTTCGAGAATCTGGTTCCATTTGTGTTGTAGGCTATTCATTTCAGCCACCTCCAGTCAATCTTGCCTTCCTGTTGCATATCTTCGATAATGTTGAGGACGATGATGGGTAGTCCAAGATATACTGCGCCGTAGGCCATCGCGGCATAGGCGAGGGTGTTTTCCCACGGGAGCGCATATTTCCACGGCGTCTCCTGGGCGAGGATTGCGATGTAGATGAATGTGCCGACTATAGCCATACCAAGAAGGATGTAGCCGACTATACCGAAGCCGAAGACGAGGCCGGTAATCACGAACAGCATGATGTAGATGCCGAGTACGATGAACGGAAGCGGTTTCATTTCTTTGCCGCCTTTGCCTTTCGCTTGGGAAGGGCGAACGCGTCGGAACAGCCGAGGTACGCTGCGTTGGCGATGCCGGACGCCGGTACCATGGTGTAGAAGTCACGCTTCATGAAGTCGAAGTCGTATTTCGCGGAAGTGTCCATGCTCTCGACCTGGACCTTGGACGGGATGATGTAGAACTTGTCTGCCGCGCGGACGAGCTTCGTCCTGGTCTTCTTGAGGGTGTCCTGCAAGTTCTTAATCGCGAGGACTACCTTGTTGTGCTTGTCCGCGTCAACCTGGAAACGCTTCGCGTTGAGCGGCGGGAGCTTCTTCGCGAGGGCGAACAGGACGTCCTTCATGCAGAGGGACTTGACATCGGTCGAAGTCACGCTGTACTTGCCCTTGACGCAGTCGATACCTTCCACGGTCTCGGCGAAGATGGTCGCCTCGTCGTAGCTGAGCGTGACGGTGACTTCGCATGCGCGTCCGTCGACGACGCCCTCGAACGTCCAGGCGAACTTCCTGCCGTTGTCGTTGAACGTCGAGCGCGGGCTGCTTTCGATCTTGATGCTGTGGCCGTCGCGGTCCTGGAAGGCGAGTTCCCCGTCGCGGATTGCCTGGGACACAAGGCTCGTGTAGTGGTGCATCTGTTCCGGCTTCACCGCGCGGAGCAGTTCCAGTGTTTCTTTGAGAGTGATAGGCGCTTCTGCCATGGTTCCTCCATTCAGTTGCTTGAAATATAGCAAAAATCGTAGAAGGCCCCGCCGCGAAAAGGTCAATAACCGCGGCGGGGCCTGTTTTTGGCTGGTGAAATCCTTACTTCTTGGTTACGGTCCGGTTCGTGGTCTTCGGAGCGGACGCGTTGATGACGCGGAGGCGCTCTTCCAGCATTTTCTGC